>ERZ808044.278-NODE-278-length-66461-cov-7.292796_pt1 | contig 66461 bp, 61 predicted proteins | sample MGYA00380195_ERZ808044 | MGnify/ENA primary metagenome ERZ808044 (study PRJEB31490, sample SAMN06133423) | mouse gut metagenome | isolation source: Z7_2 | host: mice | place: China: Chengdu | collected 2015-05 ...
CTTAGTATACAGGTAAATCCACGATTGTTCAAATAGTTGAGGTTACTTTTTTACTTCCGGGAAGGTGTTACACTTCCCGTCACTACATATTATCTGTTACAAAATTAACGACATGCCTGCTGACACAGGTGCCACTATACATGGAAGTATCAAAGCAGATATCTTTCAGAAACAATACTAAAAAGTACTGCTTCAGTATATTGCCATCTCTGCAACCTTCTGAGAGAAAAGGAATGAGAAGAGTCAGGCGACAGATAGATAACTGCAAAAACCGCAGAAAGACCGGCTTTGGTCTCCCGCGGTTTTTGCAGTATAAAAGTTTTCTCTCCTGCCTTATTTGTCTGGTATTCCCTTCCAGCCTTCCAGGACAGCTGAGATAATCCGCGCCCCATTCTGGTACGTCAGCTCTCCGAGTTCCGGATTCCGGTCATAGGTATCAAAATCGCAGCAAAACAGTGATACTGCCGAAACCTTTCCCGTTCCTGTAACCTCACGTACATTGTTCATGACCACTTCCACCGTATGTCCCCCCGGCACGCTCTTTATATAGGCCGGAGTGAACTCATTACGCAGAATATCCAAATCTATGATGCTTATTTCCCGGGCCAGAAAGATGAATTGCCGATAAGGTTCTTCAACAGGATTTTCCGGGCGACTTTGTACCCATCCCCGATAAAGCCCAGCCGGAGCAGGAAACAGTGGAATGCATATTTGCCATTGTCTGATTCCGTCAGTTTGCCCGATACCCATTTCATGATCCTTTCTATCCCACACAGCTTTTCCATGAATTTCGTATAGACCGCTGTTTGGGCTTCAATTCAAACCTAATATCCATCTGCATACGCATGCCCTCCTTCGTTTCGGCAGGTACATGCTCACTCTGTTCGCACAGAATGGCAATCATAAACCCCTAAAATACCGGACAATGATCTACCGGAATGTTTGTGCAGTTTATAGCATGGAATCCTCTTGCTATTATTGCTCGCCCCATTTAACATGTCCATACCAAAAGAAAAGGAGATAGCTTATGCAGACAAAGATATTCAATCTTCCATTTAACAGTTTTTTGCGGTATTATTGGTACACAACAACTAAGCTGATTTATAAACCCACTCAATTGAAAGAGGTTTTTATGGATACAATGACGCCTGAACAGAGAAGCTGCACTATGAGCCATATCAAAAGCACGGATACAAAGATTGAAATAGCTTTACGTAAAGCCTTATGGCATAAAGGCTACCGGTATAGGAAAAATTATAAAGCCCTGCCTGGTTCCCCTGATATCGCTATAACAAAATATAAAATCGCCATATTTTGCGACAGTGAATTTTTCCATGGGTATAATTGGGAAATAAAGAAACAACGGCTTGGCAAAAACAAAGACTATTGGATTAGAAAAATAGAACGCAATATGGCACGTGACCGGGAGGCTGACCTAAAACTAATAGCAATGGACTGGGTACCCATCCATTTTTGGGGACAGGACATTTTAAAGAATATCTCTGGATGCATTGAGGCTATCGACGATTTACGGTTTGAGTTGCAAATCGGAACTTCTGATGATATAATCAATTTGGAAATGGACTATATTGACAACATAAAATAAAATTTTTATATCATCAAAATAATCATTGGTTTTATCAAGGAGTACCCGCATGACTATTTCAGAGCAGATAAAGGTATTATGTGTCCGTTCAAATATCAGCGTTGCCGGATTAGCACGGCGTATTGGAACCACACCCCAAAATTTTAATTCAAAGCTAAAAAGAGAAAGTTTTACAATCCGTGATCTAGAAGATATTGCTCACGTTTTGGATTGTACTTTTGAAAGGAATTTTATCCTCTCTAATGGGGATAAAGTCTGATGGAGGGTTTAAATGAATATTTTGCGATATAAAGACAATGTGCAAAACAGAGATGCCATATCCCTATTTTCAGGGGCTATGGGGCTTGATATTGGATTGGAAAAAGCCGGCTTAAACGTAGTTGTCGGACAGGATTTCGATCCTTCCTGCGTGGCTACAATGCGCGAAAATGAGCATAACGTTATAGAAGGCGATATCCGCGGAATCCAGCCCCAGCAATTATTGGATTTTACCTGCCTTTCCCCTGGGGAGCCATTCTTAATCTGTGGAGGCCCGCCCTGCCAACCATTTTCTACAGCAGGGAAACGGTTGGGCATCAATGACCCCCGTGGTAGCTTATTTATGGATTTCATCCGGATGATTGATTACATACGCCCCAGGTTCTTTATAATGGAAAATGTAAAAGGGATAATGTCTGCCCCGCTAAAACATGTCCCCCTTTCTGAACGAGACAGGGAAGACCCTGAACAAAAACTAGGTACAGTACTCGATATCATCCTTTCTGAATTTAGAAAATTAGGTTATAAAACAGTATATGGAGTACTGGACGCTGTTAATTATGGCGTGCCACAATTCCGTGAACGCTTTGTGTTAATCGGCAGCAGGGACAACGAAGATATTTTCCTTCCCATACCTACGCATTTTCAAATGCACCAAGACTGCAGTTACCGATGGCAGACTTTAAGTGACATCATAAAAGATTTGGAATATGACTGTGGGGAATACACCCCATTTAGCAATGACCGTTTAGAATTTCTAAAATTAGTTCCTGAAGGCGGGAATTGGCGCAACCTGCCACCAGAACTAATCAAGCAGGCCATGGGCGGCGCCTATGAATCTGGTGGGGGTAAAGTCGGCTTTTATAGGAGACTTTCTTTCAGCCAGCCTTCCCCTACCCTGGTTACATCGCCTGTCCAAAAAGCAACCATGATGTGCCACCCCACGCAAAACCGTCCGCTAAGCGTACAGGAATATGCCCGAATACAACAGTTTCCAGATGGATGGAAATTTATGGGAACAACCGCTGCAAAATACAGGCAGATTGGTAATGCTGTACCTGTGGGTTTAGCCGTCGCTCTTGGAAAAGCGATCATCGCGGTTGCCGACCATAACGCGGCTATCCAGACAAAACGTTTCCGTGGGACAAATATCCACAGTCGGATAAAATATGCTATTGAATTAGGAGGGGATTGCATTGGAAAACAAAGCATATAATGAGCAGGCAGTAGTACAGGCTATTGCACAGGCCCTTGAGTCTTTTTACGAAAGCCTTATCAGCAAAATAGATACCTTAAATATAAACAAAGTAATGAAGCGTAAGAATCCATACTTGTACCGTGCCAAAGCAATGCAGAGCGCATCAGATATTGTAGATTCCGTCCTTACAGCATTTGTAAGTTCCAGTGAAGAAACGATCTTCGGCAACTGCTTTTTTGAGCCTGTCGCTATAGCAGCCAGCAATGGAAACAAAGCTTTGGCGGAAGGTATTGATATTATGATTCAGGACAATGAAAACAATACCATAGCAGCTATTGCTGTTAAAAGCGGCCCTTCTGTATTTAACGCTGACAGTAAAAAAAGGCAGGAGCAAAACTTCATGGCTGCTTCAAAGTTGGCGCAGCAGGCCAAAGCCCGCTATGAAGCCTATATAGGCTACTGCTATGGAAAGAAAAAAGATTCTGGGCGTGGCAAACCAAAAATATACCAGGAACTTGCCGGAAAAAATTTCTGGTGGAAACTTACTGGTGAAGAGGACTTTTATATTAAACTAATTGAATATATGGGTGACTTGCCAGAAAAATACGTAGCACGCTTCCAAGAAAGTTATATGAAAGCATCGAATCGGCTAGTCCGTGAGTTTTCAAATAATTTTTGTGCAGAAGACGGCAGTATTGATTGGGAAAAACTTGTTAAGTTTAATTCTGGAGAATAATACATACTATTTTTAGGAGGCATTTCATATGCAAGTCGATATTTTTTCTTTTTTTGCAGGATTAGGCTTGCTTGATCTGGGATTTGAACAGGCAGGATTCAATATTGCTTTTGTAAATGAATTTAATCCACTATTCCTTCAAGCATATCAATATGCAAGAAGGAATAGTTATCATATACCTGTCTATGGATATAGTAATAAAAGTGTATCTGATTTTTTAGATGATACAGTCTGGAATTTTTATTTTCCAGATTACCATACTAAAAAAACCGTATAGTAGGATTTGTTGGCGGACCGCCCTGCCCCGATTTTTCGGCTGCAGGGAAAAATGCGGGAAGTGATGGAAAAAATGGGCAGCTAACAAACATTTATGTGAATCTTATAATTAAACGGAAACCTGATTTTTTTGTACTTGAAAATGTAAAAGGACTTTTTCAAACCAAAAAGCATAAAGAATTTTATGAATTGATTAAAAAGCGCTTATACAGAGCAGGTTACTCTTTGTTTGATTCAATTGAAAATGCTCTGGAATATGGAACACCACAAAACCGTGACAGACTTGTCTTGATAGGGTTTAAAAGGTTTTTTTTGGAAGGCGTATTCAATATCACTTTGGCAAAAGCAAACAATACAATTTGAATAATATTTTAAAATTAAATTGGCCGAAACAAAACACTTTTAGAGAAAATTCATTCAGCGCCATGCCATCAGGGTTAGTCCCAGAATTGACTGTAGAATACTGGTTTAAAAAGAATGATGTTTTAAATCATCCAAATGCCCTGGATCAATTTTCAGTAAAAAACACAGATCGTTTTTATACAATTGCAGAAGGAGATACCTCTCGAAAATCATTCAAACGTTTACACAGATGGCGTTTTTCGCCAACGGTTGCTTATGGTAATAATGAAGTACACCTTCACCCATATTATCCCAGAAGAATCAGCGTTTCGGAAGCATTAGCACTTCAATCTTTGCCAACTGCTTTTGATATCCTACCGGATTTGTCGCTTTCAACCAAATTTAAAATGGTGGGAAATGGCGTTCCATACTTGTTAGCCCGCGGAATCGCTATCGATTTGCACACATGGCTGTCTGACTTCTTTAATACAATAGGAGAAAAATATGATTAATCAAGAAAACCTAAAAAAAGACCTCATAGAATTATCTCCAAAAGAATTTTTTATCAAACATATTGTAAAATCTCATAACTGGTATTTTGTGGATTACTTACATACGCCTTCCGATGAGGTTTTAGACAAACTTGATAGGTTTTATGAAATAGTTTCTTCCCAGCTTCAAATTAGTTTTCATAGCCTTCAAATGGTCGGAAGTGCAAAAACAGGGTATAGCCTTTCGCCAGATAAACTACTTCATCCGTTTCATGAAGAAACACCAGAAAGCAAGTCCTCTGACATCGATATTGCAATTGTTTCAGAAAAATGGTATTAGTTCGCCATCCGGCAATCACCCGCTCAAATGCGTAATTTCCCGGCATGAAAAAGTTAAAAGCAACAACCGTCATAAAATAGGTTACAACAAAGCCTACAACGCTGATAATTAAAATCTGAGCTATGTATGAGGCAATTAAGTCAATATTGATGCTTGTATTGCTGAAAGAATAATATAATCAGTACAGACACCGATAATGGTGGATTTTGCTTTTTTGTCAAACAGACATCTGAGCCTGAGTTTATTCATATAGAAGCAGTGTCAAGGCACGGGGAGGCGCTTATAGTGACGAACGATTTAGGCAAAGATTTACAGCAGAATATTGAAGAAAACGAATATTGTCTGCCGTTTTATTGATTGTGTGTTAAATGTCCTGTTTAGGAATCCATATGAGACAAAAAGAACCGCAATCGCTGAATTTATACAGAGAAACAGTGCGGAATATATAGATATTGATAAAACCGATATAATAAAGTCCCAAGCTGAGGAAATTATGAAAACCGGAATCAAAATGAAAGATGCTTATCACATAGCCTGTGCGATTCATTCGCGCTGTGATTATTTCCTTACTACTGATGACAGACTGTTAAAATATCATACAAATGAGATTCAGATGTTAAATCCCATAGATTTTATCAGAAGATTGGAGGGAGACTTAAATGGTTAGTGATATTGAAATTATGAACAGAGGGATTCTTTGCATATTAGAGAAACTGGGCGTAGTGGAGACAGAGAGGTTTATAGCTGTGATTAACAGAGAACAGTTTGACTATACAAAATGGCAACGGGAGCGGTTTGACAATATGAGTTCTGATGAATTTAATAATGCGGCGGTTGCATACTCCCAAAAAAATCCGTTTTGTAAAAAAGAGTAAGGCAGAGAAAGATTTAAGTTATGTGAGAAAGGCGATATTTTAAGAAAGCAGACAGAGCAGGACAGGTGCTTCATAATAACATGGAGTGTCTGTCCTGTTCTTTCTTTGTGCCATATGAAACTCATCCGGCGGACCGGCTCCGCCAATGCGTGTTCGGAGGTTCATATGCTTTTGATGTTCAGACATTATTCCATCCCTTCAGCTTCTGTAATACTCGCTCGGGTTTTTTCCGAATTCCCGCTTAAACACTTTCAGGAAATTGGAATAATCGCTGAATCCGCACCGGAGGCATGCGTCCATCACAGGAACACCGTTCCGCAAAAGATTGCGCGACGTAATCAGCCTCTTTTTTATTATATACTGGTAGAGGGAGAGGCCTGTATACTGTTTAAACTGCCTGCTTAAGTAATACTTGCTGATATAAAACCGGGATGCCAGTTGATCTAACGACAATTCTTCTGTCAGATTCTCGTTGATATACAGAAGGATCTGATTGACCTTTTCATTTTCCGTAATATCATTTTTGATGGAATCCGGCGTATCATAATACGCGCGGCTGACCTTTACGAGAAACTCCGTCATGTAGGAATAAACCAGCGCGGCGCTTCCTAACTCCCGGCTTTTCCTGGCCTCGGATATTTTCCCGCAGATCCGCTTCAGATCTGTGATTTTCTGGCTGTCAGGACGGATCAGACGGTAATCTTTTAAGGCGGCATCCGTAAAACAGGAGGTCAGATCCTCTCCGAACAGATCCTTAAGACTTATAAATACATCATCGGCAAGCCAGACCACAATTCTTTCATAGGGCTTTCCCGGGCGCACATCCGGACGGTGAATATCCGAGCTTCCGGTCAGAAGAATATCTCCCGGTCGCAGGTTATAAGTCCTCCCTTCAATAATATAATTCACATTTCCGGATAGAAAAAAAAATATTTCATAAAATGGATGTTGATGAAGTTCAACTGTCAGCGGCTCCTCGGTGTAGGTATGATGGAATTCAAAATACTTTTCTGTCATAATCTGGCTTGGATTAAACTCTTCTTTGTACATCTTCTACAAAGTCATCCTTTCAAAACAGGTAAATATAACGAAAGCAAAACTTCATATCAATTATTATATGGCAAGATTTACCATATTTCAAGCCGGAACTACCACGCAATCTTTCGGGATTCCTGTTATGCTTGAATTGTAACGGAACAGAACCTTCACAGTTACAGACAAACATCCATTAAAAACTGCCGGCGGCCATGGGATTTTGGGTTTCGTTTTAAAAAAACAAGGAGGAAACAGATATGAAACGTTTTTGCAGAGCACTTACTGTGATACTCAGTATAGGAATGCTGGCAGCAGCATCTTCCGGATGCAGTGCGGCCGGACGGGATTCCCGCCGGATTATCCGGATCGGCCACAATCAGGCAACCGATCACCCCACCCATATTGCACTGCTCGCTTTTGAAGAATATATCGAAAGCAGGCTCGGAGACAAGTACAATGTGGAAGTATATCCCAGTGAGCTGCTTGGCTCCCAGACGGATATGGTTCAGCTGACACAGACAGGCGCCATCGACTTCTGCGTGGCGAGCAACTCAATTCTGGAAACTTTTTCGGAAAACTATACGCTGTTCAATCTGCCGTACCTATTTGCTTCTCAGGACGCATATCACGCGGCAATGGACGATTCCGAAATTGTGGACCCTATTTTTGAATCCACCGCCAAAGCCGGTTTTGAAGCAGTCACATGGATCGACGCGGGCACCCGTAACTTCTATACCGTGTCCACACCAATCAACACCCCGGCGGATTTAAAGGGTTTAAAGATTCGTGTCCAGCAGTCTCCGACCAACGTGGAAATGATGGACCGCCTCGGCGGTTCCGCGACGCCGATGGGGTTCGGAGATGTGTACACCGCACTGCAGTCCAAAGTAATCGACGGCGCGGAAAACAATGAAATGGCCTTAACTTCCAACGGACACGGAGACGTCTGCCGGTTCTATTCCTATGATATGCATCAGATGATTCCGGATATCCTCATCGGCAACTGTGCTTTTCTGGACGAGCTTTCCGGGGACGAACGGGCAATCTTTGAGGAGGGCTTTCAGCTTGTCAATCTGGTGGAACGGGAGGAATGGGGAAAAGCGGTTGAGGCCGCGAAGGAAAGAGCGCAGAATGTACAGGGCGTACAGTTCCTTTATCCGGACCCGAAACCCTTTCAGGAAATATGTGAACCCATGCATGAAAAAGTGCTTTCGCAGTATCCGGATCTTCAGCCCATTTATCAGCGGATCCAGGAATGCAACGCAAAGTATTCTGCGGAAGCAGAGTAGGAGGTATGTAAATGAACACATTTCGTAACGGAATTACCCGAGCCTTAAACCTGCTGGCGGGCGTCAGTTTCCTTGCCATGGTGATTCTGACCTGCTGGCAGGTTCTGACAAGATATGTGCTCAAAAATCCGTCCACCTGGTCAGAGGAGCTGGTCGGTTATCTGTTCGCATGGATGAGCCTTATGGGAGCTTCCCTTATCACCTGCGAGCGCGGGCACATGAACATTCCCATTCTCGTAGAAAAATGCAGCGCGGGCATGCAGAAGCTTTTAAACTGTGTCGGAGAAATCATCGCCTTTCTGTTCTCTGCCGTCATTCTCACCTTTGGCGGGGTGCAGATCACAACGCTGGCCATGGGGCAGATGACATCTTCTTTAGGCGTACCCATCGGTATTTTCTATATTGTACTGCCGCTCTGCGGAATTCTCAACATGGTCTATACACTGCTCAATGTTGCGGATATTCTTCACGGACAGGCAGAAGAAAAGGAGGCGGCATAAATGGCAATACAGTCACTGGTTATTATTCTGATCGTGTTACTGGCGCTTCTGGCCCTTGGCGTACCGATTGCCTATTCCATCGGCATCTCTGCCCTTGTGGTAATTTTGCAGACCGTACCGCTTGACGTATCTGTGGTAACGGCAGCTCAGAGAATTTTCGTGGGGATGAGCAAGTTCAGCCTGACCGCTATCCCGTTTTTTATCCTGGCGGGCAATCTGATGAACCAGGGCGGTATTGCCAAACGCCTGGTTGATTTTGTTATGGCAATTCTCGGCAAGCTTCCGGGCGCTCTGCTGGTCACAAACGCCGGCGCAAACGCTCTGTTCGGAGCCATCTCCGGTTCCGCTTCCGCCGCCGCGGCTGCTGTGGGAAGCATGGTCAGGGAAGGTGAAGAGGAACAGGGCTATGAGCCGGCCCTCTGTGCGGCCACAAACGGAGCATCGGCTCCCTCCGGCCTTTTGATACCGCCGTCAAATGCTCTGATCACGTACTCTCTCGCATCCGGCGGTACGTCGGTAGCCGCTCTCTTTCTCGGCGGTTACATTCCGGGATTTCTCTGGGCTCTCTGCTGTATTATTGTTGGAGTGATTCTTGCAAAACGTAAAGGATATCGGGGAACCGAAGGTAAATTTAACTGGAAAAATCTCGGCACCGCAACCATCCGCGCAATTCCGGCTCTGTCCCTGATTGTGATTGTAATCGGGGGAATCGTTTCCGGCATTTTCACCGCCACAGAAGGATCCGCGATTGCCGTTGCCTATGCCCTGATTCTCGGTGTTCTGTACCGGAATATTACCCTGAAGTCCTTCTGGAAGATCGTGGTGGAAAGTGCAAAAATGAGTGGTATGGTCGTATTCTTAATCGGCACTTCCAATATTCTCGGCTGGGTTATGGCATTTTTACAGATTCCGCAGGCCGTTTCCGCGGCTCTTCTTGGACTGACTGACAATTACGTGGTGATTCTCCTGATCATGAATGTGATTCTTCTGATCGCAGGGACCTTCATGGACGTAACTCCCGCAATTTTAATCTTCACACCACTGTTCCTTCCGATTGTAAAGACCTTCGGCATGCATCCGGTACACTTCGGGCTGATTCTCGTTTATAATCTGTGTATCGGAAACATTACGCCTCCGGTCGGTAATACGCTGTTTGTGGCGATCAAAGTCGGCGGTACGACTCTGGCAAAGACCATCCCTTATATGGTATGGTATTATATCGCCATTCTGATCGGACTGCTTCTCGTCACATACGTTCCATTCTTAAGTACAGGTCTGCCCATAGCTGCGGGCCTGATATGATGATACCAGGGGCACACAGTGCGGAGCAATCCGTGGTATCATAGGGGTCAAAATACCTTTTGACCCCGGCATCTTAATATAGAGTACTCTTGGAAACTCTTTGTGCCCGGATTTATGAGATGATTTTTTGTCAGCCGCAAAGATGGGTGCAGGGGAGTTTCCGAGAGTACTCAACATAAAATAGGAGGTAATTTTATGCAGATGACATTTCGCTGGTACGGCGACGGCAACGACAGCATCACACCGGAGATGATCCGGCAGATTCCCGGAGTCACCGGCCTCGTCTGGGCACTCCACGGCAAACAGGCCGGTGAGGTGTGGGAAACAGAGGAAATTGAAGCCGTCAGGCGCCGCATTGAGGGCGCCGGATTCAACATGGATGTGGTGGAAAGTGTCAATGTTCATGACGATATCAAAATCGGTCTCCCCACCCGTGATAAGTATATCGAAAACTATAAAACCACCCTTCGCAATCTGGCGCAGTTTGGTGTCAAAGTTGTAACCTACAACTTCATGCCGATCTTTGACTGGACAAGAACTGATCTGTTCCACCCGCTGGAGGACGGCTCCACCGCCCTGTTTTACGAAAAGAACCGGATCCAGGAAGATTACAGGGAGATGGCCGATTATATTCTCAATCATCTTCACGGAATGACCTTCCCGGGCTGGGAGCCTGAGAGAATGGCAAAGCTGGATGAGCTTTTTGAGGCGTACCGCCCGGTAACCAAGGAAAAGCTCTGGGAGAATCTCAAATATTTCCTTGAGGCGGTCATGCCGACCTGTCATGAAACAGGCATCAAAATGGCGATCCACCAGGATGATCCGCCGTGGGACATTTTCGGTCTGCCCCGCCTTCTGTGTGACAAAGAATCCATCGGCCGTCTTCTCCATATGGTAGACGACCCATATAATTGTCTCTGCCTGTGCTCGGGATCCCTCGGAGCCAATCCGGAAAACAATGTGGCCGACATCATCCGCGCCTGCTGCGACCGGATTGCTTTCGCCCATGTCCGCAATGTCCGTCATTATCCCAATGGAGATTTCACCGAGGCCTCCCACCGCGACTGCGACGGAGACACCGGAATCCTTGATATTATGAAGGCATATCACGACTGCGGCTACACCGGATACATGCGGCCGGATCACGGCCGTCATCTCTGGGGCGAACAGTGCCGGCCGGGCTACGGGCTCTATGACCGGGCTCTTGGAATCATGTATCTCTGGGGCTGCTGGGATATGCTTGACAAAACCGAAGGCAAAAAGGGATAAAAAGGAGGTATCTATGGAAAAATTTATGAATCAGGATTTTCTGTTATCCACACCGACGGCAAAATGGCTGTATCATGATGTGGCAGAAAAAATGCCTGTGATCGATTATCACTGCCATGTCAATCCGCAGGATATTGCAGAAAACCGCAAATTTGATAATATTTCAGAAGTATGGCTCGGCGGAGATCACTATAAATGGCGGCAGATGCGGTTTGGCGGCATTCCGGAAGAAATGATCACCGGAAACGCGGATCCGAGGGAAAAATTCCGCGCATTTGCATCCATTATGCCGCGGTTAATCGGAAATCCCCTGTATCACTGGAGCCATCTTGAGCTTTTGCGGTATTTCGGCATTCACGAACCGCTGACAGAAGAAAACGCGGACGCCGTCTACGATGCGTGCAATGAAATCCTGTCCCGCCTCCCTGTCCGGGATATGATGCGTATGTATAACGTAAAAGCCGTATGTACCACCGACGACCCTTGCGATGACCTCCACTGGCATACGGTCATCGCAAAGGATCCAACCATGGAAATAAAGGTTCTTCCGGCGTTCCGTCCGGACAGGGCCATTAACATTGAGAAAAAAGGCTTTGCAGAATATATGGGAAAGCTCTCCCGCACCGTCGGATATGAGATCAAAAATACCGACGATGTCATCCGCGCCCTGGGAGACCGGATTGATTACTTTGCCGCCCACGGCTGCCTCTGCGCCGATCACGGGCTGGATTCCTGTATGTTTGAAGCGCCGGATGGTGCCGCCGCAGACAGGGCCTTTTCGGACGCGATGCAGGGAATCTGTCCCCCGGCGAAAGACGCGGATATTTTCAAGACCATGGTGACTATGGCATGTGCGAAAAAGTACGCTCAGAAAGACTGGGTGATGCAGATTCATTTCGGATGCCTCCGCAACAACAATAAAATCATGTTCAGAAAGCTGGGCGCCGACACCGGCTTTGACGCAGTCAACAGCCGGTCAGGCGTGGAGCATGCGGCTCCTCTGCTAAACGCATTTCTGGAAAACGGCGGCCTCCCGAAAATGATCTTATATTCCCTGAACCCCAATGACAATACGGCCCTTGTCTCCATTGCCGGATGCTTCCAGGGCGGGGGTGTGGCAGGACGTATCCAGCACGGCAGCAGCTGGTGGTTTAATGATACCCGCTCCGGGATGAGAAGCCAGCTGACAGAGCTTTCAAATAACGGAACGCTGGGATGCTTTGTAGGCATGCTGACAGACTCCCGCTCTTTCTTAAGCTACACAAGGCATGAGTATTTCCGCCGCATCCTCTGTGAGCTGATCGGCGAATGGGTGGAAAGCGGGCAGTATCCCGACGACAGAAAACATCTGACAAAGCTTGTGGAAGATATCTGCTTCAACAACACAAACTCGTTCTTCCGGTTTGACGTGCAGTAGAAAGGAGAAATTAATTATGAAGTTACCGTTAAATATTGATTTTACAGGAAAAGTAGTTGTAATCACAGGCGCAGGCGGAGTTCTCTGCGGCACCATGGCAAAAGCCTTCGCACAGGCAGGCGCTAAAGTCGCGGCACTGGACTTAAATGAAGACGCCGTAAAAAAGACAGCGGACGAGTGCAGAGCTGAAGGCTATATCTGCGAAGGCTACAAGGCCGATGTTCTGAATCCGGAAGCCATGGAGGCGGTGCATGCACAGGTTCTTAAGGATCTGGGTCCCTGCGATATCTTAATCAACGGAGCCGGCGGAAATAATCCAAGGGCCACCACGGACAACGAGTATCATCACGAGGCAAAGGAAGGCCAGAAGACCTTCTTTGATCTGGACGCAGGCGGCGTGGATTTTGTATTCAAGTTAAATTTCCAGGGAACCCTGATCCCGACCCAGATCTTTTCAAAGGATATGGTGGAAAGAAAGTCCGGAAATATTCTGAACATCTCCTCCATGAACGCTTACATTCCTCTGACCAAGATTCCGGCATACTCCGCGGCAAAGGCCGCTGTCTCCAACTTCACCCAATGGCTTGCGACTCACTTCGCCGGCACAGGAATCCGCTGCAACGCCATTGCGCCGGGATTTCTGGTTTCCAACCAGAACCGTTCTCTGCTGTTCAACCCGGACGGCACGCCGACCGCCCGGTCAGAGAAGATCTTAAACGGAACCCCGATGCACCGCTTCGTGGACGGAGAAGAGCTTCTCGGCGGCGTATTCTTCTTATGTGACGATACGGCCGCCGGCGCAATCACCGGCGTGGTGCTGCCAATTGACGCAGGTTTTGCCGCTTACTCAGGCGTGTAAAAAAGTTTGCTTCACGGGAATCAGATAGAGGCTGTGAAAAAATGGAATGATTAAAGCACCATTTTTCACAGCCCTATTGCGTTCGAAGGACGCAATAGCCCCCGGCAGACGTGAGAGGGCAATCCACGGGTTTGCTTTCTTCGCTCGGAGCAGTTCAGCCTCGCGCTTCTTGTCCGCTGCAAGCGGGCAAGAAGACGCTATATTTAGCAATATTGAGCATACGAAATGTTCAGCTTTTGCTAATGACAGCGACCGTATTATATCAAGGCTCTTGGCAAAGAAGGCGGTGTATATGTTCGTGTTGCCGGAACTACTCGCCTTGCCGATGAGTACATGATAAAAGAGCTGATGTTCGAGGGAAGCAACCGCTATTTCGACCAGGCTTTGTGTACAGGACTGACCATCACAGACGAAGATATTGATGCTCTCTGCAAAGCAATGAAGGAACAGGCGGTCAAAAATGCTTATAATGAGGAACAAAAAGTGGCTATTAAAGATGTTGGCAGACAGCAGCTTCGCTCTTGGGGCATTTTGATTGAGCGTGAGGGAAAAGATTATCCGTCCAATGCCTATGCAATTCTCACTGGCTGCGGTGGACTTCATGTTGCAATACAATGCGGTGTGTTCAAGGGAACCACCAAAGAAGTTTTTGTTGATCGACGGGAATATACTGGTCCACTGTGGGAACAAATAGATGAAGCATTTCAGTTTGTTCTGAGAAATATTCATTTGGGTGCCACTATTGTGGGAATCTACCGTCAGGATGTTTATGAAATTCCACCAGATGCCATTCGTGAGTTAATCATCAATGCTGTGGTACATCGTAGTTATTTGGATCATGGCACAATACAGGTTGCTGTTTATGATAACCGACTGGAAATCACTTCTCCGGGTAAACTTCCAATGGGACAGACGATGGAGCGTATGAAGGAAGGTTATTCCAAAATCAGAAATGAAGCACTTGCCCATGCGTTCTCTTATATGAATTTAATTGAGCATTGGGGAAGTGGTATTCCAAGAATCATTGGTAAAGTAAAGAAAGCCGGATTGCGGGAGCCAGAGTTTATTGGCGGTGAAGTTGATCTTCGTATCAATATTTATCGAGGTCAAATCAGTGATACCGCTGACCTCAATGACCACAACAGTGCCGGAAAAGTGCCGGATAATGGAAATAAAGTGCCGGATAACACTGTAAAAATGCCGAATACCGGCGAAAAAGTGCCGGATAGTAGTGTAAAAATGCCGGATAGTGAACAGGAACAGCTCATTTACGAGTATGTTTTAGAAAATGGTTCAATAACAACAAATAAGGCGATGGAACTTCTTAATGTGAAACAGCGGAGAGCGAGAATTATTTTGCAGTCGATGATTGAAAAAAATTGGCTAAAAAAAGCAGGTGCAGCAAGAAGTACCATTTATTTGAAGAACATAGAGAGACAGTAAACAATGGAACAGTTCAGCCTTGCGAAGATTCTGTGTAAAAAAAGCGTTGAAAACTTGTTTTCATAAGCGTTTTTTACTCGGAATCTTCATAAAGCGGATGCCATAAGCTTCTTGTCCGCGGTACGCGGGCAAGAAGATGCAAGGCTGAACTGTTACGAATTTTCCATCAAGTCCCGCCGTAGGCCGTTGGTGGTAAAAAAGTTCAGCATATTCGCCGCATCCCTGAGGTTATACGGCAGTCAGGAAACGCCCGTAATCATTCTCTGCATTTCTTAATTTCCCGTATCACGTCAATGACCGTGCCGTCCCGGTATTCCACAACACAGACCACCCGGTCTGTGGTCTCAATGGGTTTCGGAACTCCCGTTAAAGACTCGGCCAGCTCCTGAAGATACTGGATGGTCACTAACTTCATATTGGCCTTTTCCAGGTCCTCCTTCAGTTCCGCGTAATATTTGTGGGCCGGATTTAAAGCGATTCCCGCCTCCGTCACCACCGCTGCCACAGTCTCGCCCGGCGTACAGCAGGTAAACACCCGCTTGGTAATGGACGGCGTTCTTCCGCGGACCACCGGCAGGCAGACAATGGAAATATCTGAACCGGCCGCCACATCGGGACCTCCTCCGAGACCTCCCATCATCTCACCGGAAGAACCCGTCAGGATATTTACATTAAAGTCTGTATCCACCTCCAGAGCCGCCAGCACTCCAAAATTTAACTTATCCAGCATGGAGCCCTTGGAAAACGGATTGGAATACACCGCGTTGTCGATTTCCACGATTCCCGTTTCTTCCACAATGGCTCTGGCCGCAACGGCATCAAAGCACTGGCTGCACTCTAAGACACGCACCAGGCCTTTTTTGTACATATCCACAATGGCTGCCGTAATACCGCCGAGGGCAAAGCTTGCCTTTACGCCCCGCGCTTCCATCCGGTCTGCCAGATAATTGGTACAGGCGATGCTGATGGCCCCGGCCCCTGTCTGGAAGGAAAAATTTTCCTTAAACAGTCGGGAAGCCGCCATTACATCAGCCGCCCGTTCGGCGATCATTAAGTCCCTGGGATTCTTCGTCATTCTGGCCGCGCCCTTTCCGATCTTATCCGGGTCGCCGATCCGGTCCACCTTCACCACATAATCCACATACTGCTGGGAAATACTGACCGGGTTACAGGGGTAATCCACCAGATAATCCGTAATTACAATGACCTTTGCCGCATTCTGGGCATCCACAAAAGAATACCCCAGGGAGCCGCAGGCATTGGGACCGATCTGGCCGGTGGCATTTCCGTATTCATCGGCGGCCGAAGCGCCGATAAAGGCCACGTCAACCATAAGCTCTCCCGCTTCCATGGCTCTGGGCCTGGAACCATGGGTGCGGAGAATCACAGGCTCCTCCATAAGGCCTTCCAGTACCGCGTCCCCAAGCTCTCCGCGGATTCCGCTGGCCTCGATTCTGTCAATGGTCCCATCTTTTACAAAATCCACGATGGACGGATTTTTAATATTCACAACAGCGCTGGGGGCAAACCGAAGACGCCGGATTCCCAGAGCGCGGATGGCGGTCAGCACCTGGCCGACGATTTCATCCCCCTCGCGGAAACTGTGATGGAAGGAAATGGCCATGCCGTCCTTAAGACCTGCGGCTTTTACCGCCTCTTCGATGGAAGGGAGAATTTTGCAGTCTCCGGACACATGCTTTCCGGCCGTCCTTAAGGTACGTACAGGCTCACCGGACGGCGCCCCCGTATAAGCGCCTGTATAGGGCTTAACCACATAATTCCCGATCTTTTCCGGGATTTCCCGTCCCACTGCATTCTTCATTTTAAATCACCATCCCTTTCACATTGATACCTGCCGCCTCGGCCTGTGCGAGGGTGGTCAGAGCTCGAAGCTCCATGGGCTTGTCGATCATGCCGCCGTCTAAGGTAACGGCTCCCTTATGGTTCTTCTTTCCCTCTTCCACGGCCGCCAGTACGCGGAGGGCATATTTAATTTCCTTCGTGCCAGGGGTGAAGTAGGAATTCACTGTGTCGATCTGTCTTGGATGGATACAGGTCTTTCCGTCAAAACCCAGGTTCTTTGCCAGGGCCGTATCTTCCATAAGCCCCTCTTTATCGTTGATGTCGCTGAATACGATATCCAGAGCGTCAATTCCCGCTGCGCGGCAGGCCATGAGCACCGCGTTTCTTGCATAGAACACCTCCAGGCCTTTCTTTGTTCTCTGGGCCTTTAAACTGGCGGTCAGATCCTCCGCGCTTACGGCCATGGCTACCACACGGGAATCGGAATGAGCAATCTCCATGGCGTTTATCACGCCCATATAGGATTCAATGTTGCAGATCAGCTCGATTTTCCCCACTTCCAGGCCGATTTTTTCCTCAATTGCCCCAATGCGCTCTGAAATATTTTTTACCTCTCTGGCATACTCCACTTTGGGAATGCGGATGGCATCGGGATTGGCCCGGACCGCCGCCTGCAGATCCTCTTCCAGATATTCCGAGTAGATGCCGTTGACGCGGATGCATACATACTTGTCTTTTGGACGGTGGTTCTTCACCATGTTATATACTAAAAATCTCGCCGCATCCTTTTCCGCCGCCGGGACTGAGTCTTCCAGATCATAGATCAGCATGTCCTCATTATAAAATACTGCCTGAATCATGTTGACCGGACTGGAGCCGCTGGCGTAAAGGCTGGTGCGTTTCAGACGGATTGTTCTTTCTGCCATTCTTTTCCATCCTCCTTTGACCAGTCATAATGTTCCTCTGCCCCACGGCAGATAACGCACTGCATTCTGGATTTAATCACACAGTCCAAAGCTCCCTTATCGCGGATTTCCACCTCCGCATCCGCAACGCCGAATTCCTCCAGAGTCTTTTTCACAGTCTCCAGAATGGACTCGCCAAACATCATTTTCACATCGCTCTCCAGATCAATGGCAATCCCATTGCCCGGATTGGGACGGATGATAATCTGGCAGTCACTGGATTCCAGGGTTCCGGCCACTGCCGGTTTTCTAATTTCCATGATGATATCTCCTCTCTGCCGTCCTTTTCGGCCGGCCATTCTGCTTAAAATCCGTACACCCGGGCCGGATTTTCCACCAGGGCAAGCTGTTTTTCCCGCTCTGACAAAAACCACTGGTCAATGGTTTCCAAAAGTTTCCCTTCATCCGGCTTCACCTTCTCCGTCACATGGGGAAAATCACTGCCCCACAGCATCCGCTCCGGCGCATATCCGGAAAACGCCCGCGCCACTCTGGCCGCATCTTCCCAGGGCTCTTTGTCTCTGGTATTTAAATAGGGGCCGGATAATTTTACCCATGTGTTTCCTTTATCCAGCCTTTTGCAGATCCAAAGAAAGGCCGGGTCCGAAATTCCAAGCTCCGGTTTCAGCCGTCCCATATGGTCAATAACCACTTTATTCTCCAGGCTCTCAATGATTTCTGCATGTTCCAGAAGCTGGGCGGAGCTCATATGAAGCTGGATGTTCCATCCCATGTCCTTTGTTCGATCCGCCAGATTTTTGCATATATCCATGGAAACCACCGCATTGGCCGGATTCCACACGCTGAACCGCAGGCCCCGGATTCCATGTGCATGAAGATATTCCAGTTCTTTATCGGTTGCCTGGCTATTTACCACAGCGATTCCTCTGGCCCGGTCCGGTCCGAATTTTTCAATGGCGTCCACCAGACAGGCATTGTCTGTGCCAAAGGGCTTTGCCTGGACGAAAACGGCCCGCTCCAGGCCCATTTCCTCTGCCAGCTTTTTATATTCCTCCACGGTTCCTTTCTGGGCTTCGGCTTTGCCGTCGTTGGGGAATGCGGGGTCAATGATATGTAAATGGGAATTACAGGCATGGGCCGGCAGCGTCACATTTTTATATTCCATCCTCCGTCATCCTTTCTGTGCCTTCAGGTACGGGAACAGCCCTCCGGCCTTCATAATATCCTTTTCTAAGTCGCTGACCGCATCGCCGTGAAACTCACTGCCATTATCCAGATTTTTTATGGTTCCGTTGTCCATATCCACCTCCAGCATGTCCCCGTCCTTTATGACGCCATTTTTAATGGCCCCGGAGAGTCCTTTGGTAAACAGCACCGGATAGCCGTTGTTTACGGCGTTCCGGTAATAAATTCTGGAGCAGGTCTCCGCCAGGATGCAGGGAATCCCGGCATATTGAAGACAATACACAGCGTGCTCACGGCTGGAGCCGCAGCCGAAATTTTTTCCGGCCACCACAAAGTCCCCAGGCTTCGCTTCCTTTGCAAAATTCTCCTTTCCCGGATAATACTCAAAGGAATACTGGGACATGTTTTTGGGGTCTGTCTCGGCCAGGTATTTATTGTGATAAATCAGGTCGGTGTCCACGTCATCGGAGAACACCCACGCTCTTCCTTTTAAAACGCTCATCGTTTCCTCCAATCACCGCCGCTGGCGGCCTTCTTTATTAAACGGACATGCCACGAAAGTCGATTGCTCCGCGCCTCTGGCGCTCCCGTGCAACACTTTTAAAGTATCTCCCTGGGATCCGTGATGCAGCCCCGGACTGCCGTGGCCATAGCCGACATGGGGCTCATCAGGTAGGTGTGACTCCCCTTTCCCACTTTTCCGATGAAGTTCCTGTTGGTGGTGGAACAGCCGATGTCGCCTGACGGCAGCGCTCCGTAATGCTCCGCGGTGCAGAGAGAACAGGTGGGGTTCGTGCAGACAATGCCTGCCTCCAGAAATGCAGCCAGAATCCCCTCACGGGCCAGCCTGAGCTGTACCTCGGTGGTACTGGGGGTAATGATGGCGCGGATGGACGGAGCGATTTTTCCTCCCCCTGCCATAAGGACCTCATAGGCCGCTTTAAAGTCTTCGTATCTTCCGTTGGAACAGGAACCGATATGAATCTGGTCCACCCTGGTCCCCGCGATCTCAGAAACCGGCTTTACATTGTCCGGCGCATCGGGACAGGACGCGAGGGGCTCCAGATCGGTCACATCATAATGGAGTACCCGGCAGTATTCGGCATCCGGATCCGCGGACAGGGTTCTTACCCGTTCTCTCACTTCTTCTCCGGCACGCTCACAGAGCCATTCCAGCACCTCGCCGTTTGGCATGATGAGTGGCACCTTTCCGCTCATTTCCGTCACCATGGAGCAGAGGGTAATACGCTCCGCCAGGGTGGCTCTCTCAATGGTTTCTCCCGTAAATTCCACCGCCAGGAAATCCATGCCTCCGGCGCCCAGATCCCCGACGATTCTCGTCAGAAGATCCCGCATGCAGACTCCCTTTTTAAAGGTTCCCGTCACCTCGATTTTCATGGTCTCCGGCACGCGGAACCAGCAGGTGCCGTTAATGTATGCCGCCGCAATATCAGAGTTCCCGTTTCCTGTGGCAAAGGCTCCCACAGCTCCCAGAAGATTCATATGGCTGTCCGTTCCCAGGACCACATCGCCCGGCTTTATGAGCCCCGCCTCCAGCATCACGTGCTGGCCGATGCCGTGGTTAATGTCAAACACATGGCGGATGCCCTGTCTCCTGGCAAACTCACGGATGATTTTCTGATTATTGGATACCTTCTCTGAATGGGACGGCGCCTGCAAATCAAAGGTATACGCAACTTTATCCGGATCCCAGACCTTTGCGTCTTTTCCCATCTCCTTTTCAAACTGGAGCACACAGTTGGCCCCTCCGAAGTCACGGGCGGAAGCCAGATCCACATTGCACCAGACTCTCTCTCCCACCGAGACACTGCGTCCGGCCGCCCGCTCCATAATCTTAACAATCGCTGTTTTTCCCATGTTCTTCCTCTCCATCCATATTCCAAAGACCGGCCCTCCTGGCTTTGGCGGCCGGTAAACTCCGGATATTGTTACAATTTATACGATTGGTTTTGTCAGAATCTCCATGATCGGCTCCACCGAATCCATGGTATCCAGGCTCATGATCCTGTCGATCAGATTTTTTAAGTCTTCTTCTGTCATCAGATTTTTCACATTGGCCACGAATTTATTTTTTATCTCCTCAAATCCCACCGGGTTGTTGGGCGAGCCCTTTAAATCATAAACTTCTGTGGACAGTTCTCTTCCATCCTTTAAAAAGATCTTTACCTTTGCGCCGCGTCTCGTGGGATACTCAGCCTGGACATCCGGGTCCTGCTCCACGGTAACACGGTTCGCCAGCTCCAGATATTTGGGATTCTCTGTGTATTCCGGATTCAGATGGCAGACGCCGAAGCCCTTCTCATAAAGGGCAATGGCAATCCCATAGGCAGAGCTGAACTTTGCCTCGCCGGAATCCTTCGGTTCCTTTATTTTTCCGGTCAGCGTATAAGCCACCTCATGGGTTCCCACCCACACATGGTCCACATCCTCCGGGCCGAATCCATACTCCTCCATCAGATTCAGCGCGCCTTCGATGGCGGGCTGTGCATGGCGGCAGGTGGGATACATCTTGCTGTATGTATCGGTGATCACGAATTTCTCTCCAAGTCCCTCCAGGACAGCGTCTGCATTCACATCCTTTGATTTTGCCGCGAAGAAGCCATCTTTTCCTTCAAAAACGCTGGTGGTTCCTTCCATACCTTCTTTCGCATAATAAACGGCCGCCATTCCGCTGGCGGCGGAATTTCCCACCATGACGCATTTGGAAAGCTGTCCTGTGACCGTGGCCTCCATAAGTCCGGACGCATAAAGCCCTGCAAGCCCCAGGGCGTTTGCAAGCTGTTCCTTTGTGAGGCCAAGAAGCTTCCCGGCCGTGGCCGCCGCCCCCAGTGTGTCGTCGTTGCTGGTGGGATGAAAGCCCTTATCAATCTGGTGAGGCGCCATGGCAGCCGCAATCCTGTATACAATGTCATATCCCAGCACCACAGAGGTGATCACATCCCGTCCGGAAAGTCCGTTCTGGCGGGCCAGAGTTAAGGCTATGGGAACCACGGCGGTTCCCGCATGGGCCCCCGCAAATTTATGGCCGTCGTCCAGCTCCACCGCGTGTCCGAAAGTGGCGTCGATCATGGCCGCCCGGGCTGCCGGAAATTTCAAATCTCCCGTGGTGAAAGCGGAACAGTCTCCCAGTCCCTGCTCTTTGCAGGCTGCCAGAAACTTATCCCTGTAAGCCCAGTTTCCGGCCCCTGCCAGGATGGCTCCCACGGAATCCAGAATCCGCTCCTTTGCCAGGGAAACAATGTTCTTTGGCAGATCCTCAAAATTGGTATCATAAATAAAATCGGCAAATCGCTCCGTCAGCATCCTTTCTCTTTCCTCCTGTCTTTCGGACTTTCCGGGCCGTATTCTTTTCATGCCGCGCGTTACCCCCGCGCGTTAATCCCACACGTTAATTCTGCATGTTAATCCCGAACGTAAATGAAACCTTCCATGATGCGTCTGGCGGTTCTGTCCAGATTTCCGCTTAAAACCTCGTGGGATCCGTCCTCATGAACCTTTAAATCCGCGTAGGCGTCCATGATGCCCCAGGGATGGCCGATACGAAGGTGTTCAATCCGGTCGGTTCCCAGGGATTCTCTGGCGATTTCGTTTACAATGGTGCCCGGTGTATTGGCGGCCGTGATGGTGCAGATGGCTCCCGTTCCCATATAGGCGTCGATCATTTTCATACCCACGGAGAACAGCCTTCCCACCAGGTCCACATCTCCCGCCTTGATTTCTTTGCCGCTTCCTGCCGTGTAGTCCACCGGCTTTGTGGCAAAGGCGATCTTCGGAAGTGTCTGACTGTTGACTCTGGCGTCCTCTAAATCTTTGGCAAAACCTAAAGTGACGGCCCCGGTTCCGCGGATGATTTCCAAAATCCGGCAGATCTCCTTGCAGTTTGGAAGGGCGTTGAACTCCGACGGAATTTCTGTTCCCTTTACGCCAAAGTCCTCCGGATGTACAAAGATCACCGGATTGGCAGCATCCACAAAGCTGTATTCATAGTTCTTTCCCTCAATTTCAATACTATCCTTCCCATGGCCCGTGGGAAGCAGCTTTCCGGATGCCGCTCCCTGGGGAGCGACAAATTTTAAGGTCACCTTTGCCGCTGTACCCGGAACGCCGTCAATGGCAAAGTCGCCCTCCGTAACGGCACGCCCGTCCTTTACGGGAACCTGTGCAATAATTTCCTTCTGTGTATTTGTGTTAAAGATATGTACCTCGGTCATGGGTTCTACTGCCTTTACCAGGCCCTCGTCAATGGCAAAGGGACCGACGGCGGAAGAAATATTTCCGCAGTTCATGGTCTTTCCCACAATGGGGGCATTGACATCTACCTGGCCGAAATCATAATCCACGTCGATGCCCGGCCGTTCACTCTTTTTAATCACCGCCACCTTGCTGGTGGAGGTGTTGGCTCCGCCCATGCCGTCGATCTGACGTCTGTCCGGACTTCCAAATGCGCTTAAGATCACTTTATCACGCTCTGCCGCATCCTCTGGAAGGTCCTTATCATGAAAGAAAACCGCTTTGCTGGTGCCGCCGCGCATATAGACGCAGGGAATTTTTCTGTTTGGCTTATACATCATTTCTACCTCTTTTCTTTGTTCTTCTTGAAAACCATGCCGGGCCTGTGCTAAAATCCAAATAGCATAACCGTTCCGTACTCTCACAGCTACGGGCAAAAATCCACAAACGATTACTTCATTCAAGGAAAGGAGTGTCTATGAAAAAAATTGGCGCAATTACGGTGGGGCAGGCACCGCGGACCGATCTCATCCCTGAAATGGAACCAATTTTAGGAAAATCCATTGAAATTATCCAGATGGGTGGTCTTGACGGTCTTACAAAAGAAGAAATTGCCGCGTTCCGTCCCCTGCCCGGCGATCATGTCCTCGTATCCAGACTGGCCGACAAAACATCTGTGGCCTTTGGGGAGTCCCATGTTCTGCCGCGGCTTCAGACCTGTATTCATGAGCTGGAAAAAAAGGAGGTCTCTCTGATCCTCTTTTTATGTACCGGAGAATTTCCGGGTAATTTTAAATCCCATGTTCCCCTTATCTTTCCCAACAAGCTTCTTTCCGGCCTGATTCCCGCCGTCGGAAGCCGTTTCCTTACGGTCCTTACTCCTGCCAGAGAGCAGATGGACCAGGGAATAAAGAAATGGTCTCCCCATGCCGGACAGGTCCATATGATCGCCGTTTCTCCTTACGACGGCCCCGACGAAGTCCTTAAAGCCGCCAGGGCCATTCCTGAAGAAACCGATCTTATTTTACTTGACTGTATCGGCTATACGGTGGAAATGAAGGAACGAATACAGGCCCTCACAGGAAAGCCTGTGATCCTTCCCCGCACTCTCACGGCCCGTATGATCTGTGAGCTGGTGTGCTGACACATTGACACTTCGCCAAATAACTGGCCTGAAAATAAATGTATCCATACACTGGTATAAAATCTTACGGCAGCTCCCGGTCCAGGAAAATCCGCCCTTCTTTTCTGGCCGGGGCCTGCTTTGCCACAAAGGCCGGATACCCCACGGAAACACTTCCGAAAATATCTTCATTTTCTTTTAAACCCAGCCGTCCGAAGATCTCCCTTACAGCCGGTACATCTGTCAGCCAGTGGGGCTGATTGCTCCAGCATGCCCCAAGTCCCAGGGATACGGCAGCAATCTGAATATTTTCAAGGCCCACGCAGCAGTTAGCCATGCTGTTTTCATGGTCTCTCGGGGCCACAGCGCTTATGAGTGTGGGGGCATGAAAAATAAAGTGATATCCGTCCTGGCGGGCCCTTCGGATTCCCTTCGCCATCATTTCACCCTCCACAGGTTCTCTGGAGGCCAGCTCATGGCGAATCACCCCGTTTAACTCTTCCAGGATCTTCGGGTTTTGAATTACAAGGAACCGGCTGTTCTGTAAATTTCCTCCGGTAGGCGCATACAGGGCGCAGGTAAGAAGGACATCCAGCTCCTCCTTTGTAATCTGCTTCTCCTGATAGGCTCTGACGCTCCGGCGTTTTAATATGGTTTCAATCACAGCATTCATAGAGTTTCTCCTGTTTCCGGCAAAGGCGCCGGAACTTAAACTGTTCCGTTAAAGCTTAAAAATACCGCACAGTCCGAACAGTGCCGCAACGGTAGTGGCCGCCATCATCACAATGGCAAGAAGGAACTGCTGTTTTACCAGAGTGTCACTTAACTTATCATCGGGAGCCAGTCCCACAAACTGGGCTCCGGCGGTGGAAAACGGTGAAATCGGTGTGGCAAGGGCTCCGATCTGGGCTGCTGCATAGAGGGCCACCGTATTGATTCCCGTTGCCGCTGCCAGCGCGGGAACCATGGGGAACAAAAGCGGAAGAACCACGCTTGTGCCGCTGGCAAAAATACTTAAGAAAGCAGCAATAAAGCAAAATACCGGGGTAATTAAAAATCCGGGGATATTTCCGCCTTCAAACACGGCTACAACGGCTTCCAGAAGACCCGCCTTTTTGGCAAGCTCCATAAGGAAGCATACGCCGGCGATGGTAAATACAGTGCCCATAGGCATTTTCTGCATCACTTTTTTGGGATTTGCCAGATTCATAAAGCTGGCAATCAGGGCAAAGATAATGAGCACTGCCTGGGGCTTGCAGAGAGCAACCAGGTTCTTGAACGCCGGATCTTTTATCTTTACCAGGGTATTGATAATGTTCGGGATTACCAAGAGACAGAAGGAAACAAGAATTAAGATCATGGTCTTCTTCTGTACGCCGGAGAATGGCTCCGGTTCTTTTTCAAGGATGTCCAGATTCTGTACTTTCTGTGCTTCGCCATTCTTCTTTCCCTTCAGGAATTTGAATACCACATAGAAAAGAATCAGGAATAATACTTTATTAATTAAGAACGTTGCATAACTTAACATATAGGTATGGATGGCAAGGTCAGCAGCCACGCCGCTCTCCTCCACCAGTCCGTAAAGAACGACGCCTGTGCCTGTCCACGGGTTCTGGGTTCCGCAGTTATACCCGGTATCAATGGCAAATACCATAAGAAGCGGATCAATTCCTGTCTGGGCGCACACAGAGAAGCCAAGAGGTGCTAAAAGCACGATGGTTCCCGGTCCGGCCGTTTTGTCGGGCTCATGGTACGGCGGAATCTCAGGGATTTTCATGGATTGGAACAGGAAATTGGAAGAATCACCGGACAGCTTCAGGTACCAGCCATAAAAAATCCCAAGATTAAATTTAAAACCAAGTGAATCCGGCCGAACACGGCCATGAATCGTACAGATGGAACCAGAATGGTTCCGGATGATATGGCAGAATTCCATGAACTGGTCATTGCCATGAAAAGAGTATAGCAGAAGAACTGCCCGGGCACAACCTCCGAATGCGGTAATTCTTCCGCCGCCGGACACGTCCCGGGCTGAAATGGAACTTCTCAGTCTGCTTTTACACCCGCCCCTTCACCTCCCATTGATAGGTTTCATATGCCTGGAAAAGACTCATGGCAGAAACCTCCTTCGCGGCCCTCTCGGCTTCATAGGAAGCCTCTCCCTGAAGGTAATCTGTCTGGCTTAAAAGTCCTGCCTGTTTCTTTCTTAAAAGAGCCTGATACCGGAGATCTGCCGCCTCAAAGGCCTCCATGGCCGCCTCATACTCAAGTCTCTTATTTTGAAGCTCCTCATAGGAGGAGGTGATGCTTATGATCTCGTTTGCCTCTGCATCCTCCACCCGGCGGCTTCTTAATTCCCTGGCATCGGTGCCTTTTGCTTTGGAATTGAGCTCGCTCACATAAGTGCTGTCGTTGCTGACTGCAGTCTGTTTATCGGACTCAAAATCAATGGCTCCGATTGCCTCCATATCCGGTTCGGGAATGGCCCCTATCTGAATCTCTGTCTCTCCGGAAAGCCCCAGCATAGACAGCAGGCTTTCCTTTATCTCATCCCGTTGTTCCTTTAAAGAAGCCAGGGTATGATTTACGGCTGTCAGGGAATTCTCTGCCGAAAGAACCTTATCTGCCTTAACAAGCCCTGCCTGGTATCTTGTTTTCGTTTCCTCACAGGAAGCCTTTACATACTCCACCTGTTTTTCCTGAGCCTTTATCTGCTCCTCCATCTGGTTATAGGAATTCATCAGAGTCTGAGCAGCCACAAGGCAGGCATCTACCTGCTTTTCATAGGCCTTTTCCTGACTGTACGAGCTCATGGACCTGATCTGGGCGCCCACCTGGGACGCGGACGCTTTTAACTGCTTCGCACGCTCCTCATAAAATTCATGCATTGGGGCGTTCCCGTCCTCCTCATAAGACTCCGCCATCTCTTCCATATATTTCTGCTCTTCCTGCAAAATATCCTGCATTTCCTTATAGGGAGCAATGCTGTTCTCCTGTTCTCTTTTTGTCTGCTTAAGGCTTACATTTCCCGCCTTTAAAAGCTCCCTTAAATCCTCATATTCCACCACAGTCCCTGCGGCATCAGAGCCCTCCCCAAGACTCCCGGTTTCAGCAGCGAAAGCCAGGTTTACAGGAAGCAGCCACAGAGAAAGGACCAGAGCCAGCCCCCCAAAAAAACAGAGGGCGCAGGCCAGCTTAAATCCCCACTTCCATCTTTTCATTTTCCTTCTCCTTCCTGCTTTCCGCCTATGACGCAGATGCCAGTCCGTCCACAGCCCACTGGTACGTAAGCTGTGCATTTAAAAGATTAAGCTTTTCCGTTTCCGCGCTGACCCGGGCCGCCGTACAGCCCGATTTCAGAGACTCATAGGCCTTCTTCGTAATGGTTCCGGCAGACAGGCGGAGTCCGGTGGCTTCCAGTTCCTTTTCCTGTATTTTAAGACTTTCTGCCGCCTGCTCATAAGAGGCTTTTGCAAGCATCAGGCTGTTATACGCGTTTTTTACATTGGAAGAAACGGTTTCCTTCTGGTTTTCATAAGTCTTCTGCTGCGTCTCCCTGACCGTATCGTTTCTGGCATTGGCAATCCGCCGTGCGGTAATCTGGAGACTGTAATTGTTGTTCAAAGCAGTTTCGATATCTGCATCCACCCGGATGGCCTCCATGGCCTCAAGATCCGGCTCCGGAAGAATTCCAATTTCCACCTCATCGCTGTACTTCCATCCAAGAAGCACACAAAGACTTTTCTTTGTGGCCTCCAGACTGCTTTCTGCCGACTGGAGGGATGCCTTGGCTGTGGTCACTGCCTCCTCTGCCTCCTTCTCATCGGACTGGACAGCCATTCCTGCTGCCTTTCTGATGAGCACAGATTCATAGGAGCTTTCCGCCTGTGCCACGTTTTCTTTCAGGCTTTCCAGGCTTTCCATCCGGTTCCAGTAAGTGATCATCAGGCTCTGAGCCTGTTTTATAATTTCAGCCTCCGCCTGATCATACCCCAGCCGTTTAATATCCCCGTCGTCCACATTGTTATCGCCCTGGGTAATTAAATTGTCCACCTGTATTTCGCTGCTCAAAGCCCGGGCTATCTGGCTGGCATAGTTTTCATCATCATCGGACGGATAGGAAATCCGCTCCGAAACCTCATTGGCAGAATCGTAATATTCCTCCGCAATCTTAAGGCTGGACTTTCCCCTGTAATCCTGATAGTCCAGTTCATTCTGCTGCACAGTGGTATTGTACTCATGGACCAAGTCGGCAATCTCATCAAACTCCAGCTTATTATCCTGTAAAGATGCCCATTTTTCTTCCGTATAAGCAAATTCCGGGCTGGCTGCCAGGACCTGCATGGGGACAAGTCCCATGCAGAAAAGCGCCATGCCAAACATTCCGTTTTTCCATCGAATCATCTGCACACCTCCTAAATATCCAGAACAGTCCGTTTCTTTCCTCCATTCATCACCGCATAGTAAACGGGCAGGATGAACAGGGCCACTAAAATACCTACGGAAAGTCCCCCGATGTTTACCACCGCAAGACCCTGGGTGGTGGAACCACTGTTTCCAAAAGCAAGCGCCATTGGAATCATGGAGAGAATCGTGGTAAGGCTGGTCATGAGTATAGGACGAAGCCTTGTGGCCCCGGCTTCAATTAACGCAGTCTGAAGGTCCATGGTCATCCGGTACTGGTTTACTGTGTCCACATATAAAATTCCGTTGTTTACAACCGTTCCCACCAGAATCAGAAACCCCAGAATGGAAGTCATGCTGATGGTAACACCTGTGAGCTTTAAAAGTCCGAAGGAGCCCACAAGGCTGAAGGGGATCGTCGTCATAACCATAAAGGAAAACTTCGGAGACTCAAACTGGGCAGACATCACAACAAACACCAGAAATACGGCGATGGCGATGGACTGGTACAGGGCGGAAAACTCGCTGGTCATCATTTTGTCTCTGCTGTTGACGCCCCGGGTAATGGTGGAGGAAAGTTTCGGCGTAATGACCTCGCTGTCGATCTGTTCCCTGGTATTCTCTCCCACATAGTCGGCAGTAATGGTGATCTGATATTTTTTATCAGTCTTGGAGATAGAGGACGGATTATCCCGGAACTCTATTTGTGCCACATCCATCAGGGCCACGGATTTTCCGCTTCCTGTGGTGAGAATCACATCCTCAAGCTGGGAAACCGTCCGGTACTCATCCCCAGGATATTCCGCGATCACGTCAATCTCCTGACCGTCCACAATCAGAGTGGTAAGTTCCACACTGTCAAACATGCCTTTTACCTGGCTTCCGATCTGGGAGGCTGTAAGCCCCTCCGCGGAGGCTGCCACCTGGTCTACCTTCACGGTAACCACCGGCGCCGTATTCTCCAGATCAGAATGTACATTCATCACGTCCTCCCTGGCCGTCAGCTCTGAAACGATTTCGTCGCTGACTTCTTTGATTTCATCATAGTCTGTGCCGTTTAAGATTACCTCATAGCCCCTGGAACGTCCCATAAAACTCATGGAGCCGTCGGCACTGACCTCAATCGTACAGTTTTCAATGTCAACCATCTGTTTTTCCCAGGAGGACACAATATCATCCTCTGTCATAGTCAGGCTGTCTTTCAGATATGCAGTCACAGAGCCGCTTCCGCCGTTGTACCGGACCATATAGGAATCCACATTTTCATCGTTTCCCACAATGGTTTCCACCTCCGTAAGAACTGCTTCTGCCTGCTCATCAAGAAGCCCTGGTCTGGTTTCCACACTGACAGAAATCTGTCCGGTACTGTCCTGGGGCATAAGCTCAGTTTCCATGCCGCCTGCCATCATTACTGTGGCTGCGACCATGACCACAGAGCCTGCAAGCACCAGGAGCTTATGTTTAAGACACACCGGCAGCAGCCTCCGGTATGCCTTCTGGAGGCGGACCATGGGCCCGGACATAAGAGCCCGGTCCGTTTCTCTGGGCTTATAAAGCATATAGGTGAGCGGTACAATGGAAATGGCCGACAGTAAGGACGCCGTCATACAAAATACAATGGTATATCCCATAGGGCCGAACATCTGGCCGCTCATGCCGTTTAAAAATACCAGAGGAATAAATACTACACAGGTAGTCACCGTGGAGCCGAAAATGGACGGAATCACAATGTTCGTGCCCTCGAGGGCGGCTTTGGCATATTCCAGAAGTCCCTTCTGGTCCATGCCGGCCAGGGAGCGGAAACAGCTTTCCAGCACAACGATGGAGTTATCCACCATCATTCCGACACCCAGAGTCAGCGCGCTCATGGTAATTACATTTAAGGAAAAGCCCGCCCTGGTCATTAAAATTAAAGATACCAGAATGGATGTGGGAATGGAGCTTCCAACAATCAGGGAAGCCTTAAAATCCCCGAAAAACATAAGAATAATAACCATGGAAATTCCCACCGCAAGGAGCATGGTAAAAGCCACATCCTTAAGGGAATCCAGAATTGTCTCCGAAGAGTCTCTGGCAATCTCTATGGTAAGGTCCGAATCTTCTGTCAGGAGCTTTTCCACTGCCTCATGAACATCATTGGAGCAGGCCATGGCCGAGGCCTCCTGCTTCTTTGTAATGGAAATGGAAATGGTGTCCTGTCCATTATACTTAGAAATGCCTCCGCGGTTTTCCTTAGCCTGATATACGTCTGCAATATCTTCCAGATACACCGTCTTTCCCGCCGCCGTAGTGATTGGAACCTGTAAAAGCTCATCCAGGGTATCCGTATCTATGGAAGTGGTAACGGACAGCTGCAGATTTCCATACACCGCATTCCCGGACGGATAAGAAAGATCGGCCGCGTTAATAGCGGAGATAATCAGGCTGGTGGTCACCTGATACTGCTTCATCTTCTCCGGCTTTAGCTCTACCCGGATGTATTCGGAAGAACCTCCCATGGAAGACACCTCCGCAACGGTGGAAATCTGTTCCAGAACCGGAACCACGTTCTGATCCACATAGTCGTATAAGTCCTCCTCCGTGCTGTGGGAAACGGAGAGCATCAGGGTGGTTCCCGCATTCATGCTCATTTCCATGACACTCACATCGGCATCCTCAGGAAGCTCTCTGAGACCATCCAGGGTTTGCTTTAACTCATCATATGCCTCGCTCATATCTTCGTCATACCCATATTCCAGCATAATCATGGCAGAGCCCTCGCTGGAGGTGGAGGAAACACTCTCTACCCCCTCCAGGGTGGTGACGGCATCCTCGATCACCTGGGTTACCAGTTCATCCACATCCTCCGGACCTGCCCCCGAATACATGGCCATTACAATCAGCATGGGCTGGTCTGTATCCGGCATCTGCTCCAGGGTTGCATTGAATACAGAAGAAATACCAAATACCAGCAGACAGAGCAGGGCCATAAGAACCGTAACCGGCCGCTTCAGTACAAATTTTGTAACACCCATAGACTAGCCCTCCCATTCTGCTGTTTCATCCACTGTCGGGGTCTTAACCTCCGATTCTTCCGATATTCCGGACTCCGGTTCTTCAGTCCCGGTCCTTTTTGGCATTTCGGCCGCCGCTTCCTTCGTTTCAGTTCCCTCCGGTATTCCGGACTCCGGTTTCTCCTGGCTGCCGCTTCCTTCGTTCAGACGGATTTTCGCGCCCTCATATAAATTGGAACTCCATGTTTTAATCACCTGATCCTCGAAGGAAAGCCCCGAAAGCACTTCCGCATAGGTATCATTGGTGAGTCCCACCTCGATGGAAGCAGTCCTTGCCGTCTGATCCTGGTAGAGATACACAAAGGCATCCCCGCCGCTGTAATACACGGCATCAATGGGAATCAGCATGGCATTCTCTGTTTTATTGGTTACCAGTTCAAGCTTCACTACCGTTCCCTTGGCTACCTCATCCGTATCCTCAAGACGGGCTTCAACCTTAAACAGCCCCGTAGCCGAATCCACCATGGAATTGATGGCGCTTATGTGGGCCCCATAGCTCTTTCCGTTCTTTTCCACGGTAAGCTCATCACCCTCACTTAAATTTTCCAGCATTCTCTGGGTCACATAGAACGTAATCTTCTTATTTCCCTCTCCTGAAATCACACAGAGCTGCCCGTTGGCCGTGACACGGTCATAAACTTCTGTATCACAGCTTTCTATCTTTCCTGAAATGGGCGCTGTGACCGTACTGTACTCCACCTGCCTGTCATAGGCAAGCTTTGCCGAGTTATACTGAAGCCTTGCAGACTCCACATTATTGACATACTGCTCATATTCCTGCTCTGACAGATCGCCTCCGTCATAGAGGAGCTTCATCCGGTTTAAGTTGCTCTGGGCCTGTGACAACGATATGGAAGCAGAATCCAGAGAGTTTTTGGCCGACTCTACCTGTTCCGTATCAATTTGAAACAACACCTGTCCGGCTGTCACCATATCTCCCGCCTTCACCTTCACATCCGTCACATCGCCGGAGGCCTTTGCATACACGTAAACCACATCCGAAGATTCCAGCGTTCCTGTAAGCCCGGTGGTTACGTAAATATTTCCCGTTTCCGGCGTCACCACAGACACAACGTCAGCCCTGGCCTGCTGCTCACCGCCCGGCATCCCGCCCATTTCCTTCCCGGGGCCGCCTTCTCTTATATTTCCGTCATTTTGCTTTTTAAGGAAAAACAGCACACAAAGCAGTGCAAATACCACACCCAGTATGCACAGCCACAGCTTCCTTCCGTATTTTTTCATGATGTTATTCTCCCTTCAACAGTTCTTTTTTCCAGTTACTATAAAAATAAAATGTGAAAAAACTGTGAGGAATTTATCAGGATTCTGTGAGGATTCGTTTTTGTATGGTATACTATGCTCAAGGAAAAAGAGAAAAGGAGGAGGAGCCTTGGCCCGTTTACTGATTGTTGATGATGATGCCAGACTCAGGAAGCTTGTACAGACCTATGCCGGACTGGAGGCCCATGAATGCGTGGAGGCAGGAAACGGCAGACAGGCACTGGAACTTGTCAGTGCCCAAAGCTTTGATCTGATCGTTCTGGATGTGATGATACCGGAGCAGGACGGCTTTGAGGTGCTGGAGGAGATACGGAAAACCAGTCAGGTCCCAGTCATCATGCTGACCGCAAGAAGTGAGGAAGAAGATAGGCTTCTGGGATTTCGCCTCGGCGGGGACGATTATGTTTCCAAACCCTTCAGCCCCAGAGAGCTGATGGCGCGGATTCAGGCTGTTTTAAAAAGGAATCAAAAAGTGCCGGGCGAAGTGATCCAGTTTGGCGGCCTCTCCATTTTCCCGGCCTCACGGACCGTAACCCTTAACGGAAAGCAGTTAAATCTTCCGCCAAAGGAATTTGATCTTTTATCAAACATGGCACAAAACGAGCGCATTGTGTTCAGCCGGGAACGTCTTTTGGAGCTGGTGTGGGGCTACTGTTATTATGGAGACGGGCGAACCGTGGACACCCATGTGAAATCGCTCCGTGACCATCTCGGGCCGTATCGCACAGTGATTCAGACTGTCTGGGGAGTGGGGTATAAATTTGAATACAACAAAGAATCCATTAAAGATAATTAGAAATATTTTCCCACGTTCAAAAATGGTCTTCCAGCTATGGCTCATGATGATGGGGCTGGTTTTATTTACCATTTCTTTCGTGTGGATCGTTCAGATCTCCTTGTTTGAGAGGAATTATAATGAATCGGTCCTTACAGACACCTGGAGCCGGTTAGAACCTGTCATGGACCAGCTGGAAAACGGGGAATTTTCTGATGATGATCAGTTTCTCCCTTTCTTAAGCCGGATCCTGGACGGAAGACTTCTTCTTCTGGACTCCGATGGAACGCCGAAGGCCTTTTATTCCTACGGATACCCGGCCAGTCTTTCCTCTGATTCGCCGGAATACCAGATCTGGGAATTTCTAAAGGACTCTGGTTATCAGGACGCCATTTCAGACCGGGAGTCCTTTCAGCATTCTCAGATTTTTAAAGGATGGGCTGTGAGTGTGATATTGGGAATCCCCATCCGCTACAACGGAAAAAACTGTTATCTGATCCTCCACCATGAAACCATGCTGGACACCATTCTCCGGATGAACCGCAGGCAGCTTCTGGGGCTCAGCCTGTTTTTAACCCTGGCCGCCTCTGTGCTGGCTGCGGTCTGCTCCCGCCACTTTACCAGACCCATCTATAAAATCCGGGATGCCATTGAAAAGCTGTCCGAAAGTGATTTTTCCGTCCACCTGGATACCTCCGGGCAGGATGAGATCGGAAAACTGTCGGCTGCTGTCAATGTTTTGAAAGAAAATCTGGAACAGGTAGATGTGCTCCGCAGGGAAGTAATCGCCAACGTGTCCCATGAGCTCAAATCTCCTTTAGCTCTCATTTCCGGCTATGCGGAGATGGTGAGGGACATTGACTGGAGAGATGACAAAAAAAGGGAAGATGATCTGAATCTGATTCTCCAGGAATCCGGACGGATGAGCGAAATGGTCAATGACATTCTGGATTATTCCAAGCTGCAGTCCGGTTACACAAAACTAAATCTGGAGTCTTTCGATATCTGCGAACTGGCAGAAGCGGAAGCCTTCCGCTGCGGGGCCAAAGCCGCCGAATACCAGATCCGGCTGGAATTCCATCACCCGACGGACTCTCTTACCGTTCAGGCAGATGCCCTGAAATTAAGCCAGGTCCTCCGGAATCTCCTTTACAACGCCATTAACCACACGCCGGAAGGGGGCGTCATTACCATAGACATCTCACCGAAAGATGGCCATTTTCGCCTGTCGGTCAGCAATCCCGGAGCGTTCATTCCAGAGGAGGACAGAAAAATTATCTGGGAGCGGTACCAGCGAAGTCAGCATCAAAATGGCCGACACCTGGGTACAGGAATCGGCCTTTCCATCGTAAGTACAATTTTAACCGCCCATCAGATGCCCTATGGCGTAGACTGTAAGAATGGGCAAACCATCTTCTGGTTTGAATTCTAGTTTTCCTGCACCTGGATTCCCCTTGGCCCCACATGGGTGGCAAAAACGATCTGGGTGCTTGTCTTTCCAAACTTCTGAAGCTGGCCTAAGAAGGTATCAAGCTGCATGGTGCTTTCAAAGGCCACTTTCATAATCACGGAATATTCACCGGTAACGCTGCTGCATTCAAGAATGTTCGGAATATTCTCTGCGTATTTATAGAATTTCTGCTTATCCTCCGGCAAAACGTTCAGATTGATGAAGGCTATAATATGGTATCCTAATTTCGTGGGATTCACCTGAGCCTGGTAAGCCGTGATGATATTGTCCTTCTCCAGCTTTTCAATTCTTGCCGACACTGCAGGAGAAGAAAGGAACGTCTTTTCTGCAATGGTCTTTAAGGATGTTCTTGCATTCTGCTGCAAAATCTGAAGTATTTCCCTGTCAATATGGTCCATGATCCTTCTCCTTTATCCCGCTGCTGCATTGCAGCCAGTATTACAATTCTATTTCCCCGTGGAATACCTCAGTGGCAGGTCCCGTCATGTAGACCGTGTCTTTCTCCCTGTCCCAGCGGATGGAAAGGGTTCCGCCCAGGAGAGCCACCTCCACCTCCGGCTCTGTTTTTCCGTTTAACACGCAGGAAACGGCCACGGCACAGGCACCTGTTCCGCAGGCTAAAGTTTCCCCGGAGCCCCGCTCCCATACCCGCATGGACACATGTTTTCTGTCCTTCACTTCAACAAACTCTGTATTGGTTCTGTCCGGGAACTTCTCATGGACCTCAAAATATGGGCCGACTGCTTCCATTTTCAGGTTCTTCACATCGTCCATAAACACCACGGCATGGGGATTCCCCATGGAAATCCCTGTATAAAAGTATTCCCGGCCGCAGACGGTAATGGATTCACCAATTTCGGAGGTGCGGACCGGCTTTCCCATATCCACAGTTACCGTCTCCACCTTACCGTCCTTTACATGGAGACTCAGATGTTTTATTCCCGCCGCTGTCTCCACGTCAATTTCTGTCTTATCCACAATCCCGTGATCGTACACATATTTTCCCACACAGCGGATTCCATTCCCGCACATCGCACTTCTGGAACCGTCCAGATTGTACATATCCATCCGGCAGTCTGCAATCCCGGACGGCTTTATGAGAATCAGGCCATCGGAACCGATTCCAAAATTCCGGTTGCTGACTTTCACTGCCGTCTCAGAGGGATTCTCCACCGTTTCCTCAAAGCAGTTCACATAAACATAATCATTTCCGATTCCCTGCATTTTTGTAAATTTCATGACTTATTCTCCAATATGTTCCATCCCCTGTGCGAGGATTGTTTCTATGTGGCTGTCAGCCAGGGAATAGAGAACGCTCTTACCGTCCCTGCGGAATTTTACCAGCCGCATCTGTTTTAAAATCCTGAGCTGATGGGAAATGGCAGACTGCCCCATTTGAAGAAGACTGGCAATATCGCAGACGCAAAGTTCCGACTGGCTTAAGGCATAGAGAATGCGGATTCTGGTGGAGTCCCCGAACACCCGGAAAAATTCCGCCAGATTCTGAAGCTCCTCGCCCTGGGGCATTACTTCCATGACCTGCTTTACTACCTGCTCATGGACATATATAAAATCACAGTGCGGAGCAATTTTTTCGTCTTCTTTCCTTCCCACGTTCTGCCCCTTTCCGGAAGCTGTTTCTATCGAACCAGGTACTTGCTGACCTCAAACTGGTCCTCCGAAATGTCTTTCTTCATATTTAATGCTTCCTGAATATCAAAGTCTATAAACTGGCCGTTTTTGTAAGCCACAATACGGTTGCTCTTTCCTTCGCTCAGAAGCAGGGCCGCCTTGGAACCCATAACGGAAGCATAAACACGGTCCTTACAGGTGGGAGTACCGCCGCGCTGAATATGGCCGATAATGGTTGCCCTTGTTTCGATTCCCGTCGCTGCCTCAATACGTCTTGCCATAGAAGTAGAGTGTCCGATACCTTCGGCATTGATGATGATGTGGTGCTTTTTGCCGCGCTTTCTATTTTCTATGATACGATTAATCAGATACTGCTCATTGCCGTCATAACGTTCCGGAAGCAGGATATCCTCAGCGCCGTTTGCGATGCCGCACCACAATGCAATGTAGCCGGCGCGGCGTCCCATTACCTCGATGATGCTGCACCGTTCATGGGATGTGGACGTATCGCGGACTTTGTCGATAGCCTCCATGGCTGTGTTGACAGCAGTATCAAAGCCAATGGTGTAGTCAGTACAGGCAATATCCAGGTCAATGGTTCCCGGAATACCAATGGTATTTACGCCAAGGGCCGATAATTTTCCGGCACCGCGGAAGGAACCATCGCCGCCGATGACTACCATGCCGTCGATTCCATGCTTTTTACAGATCTCGGCTCCCTTCTTCTGACCCTCCTCAGTGCGGAATTCCTCACAGCGGGCCGTGTACAGGATGGTACCGCCGCGGTTTATGGTGTCCGCTACACTTACGCCGTCCATGTCTACGATTTCTTCCTGAAGGAGCCCTGCATAACCTCTCATGACACCTTTGACTTTGAGGCCTTTATGAATTGCTGTTCTTACCACAGCACGGATGGCTGCGTTCATTCCGGGAGCATCTCCCCCGCTTGTAAGTACTCCGATGGTCTTAACCTCTTTTTTTGTCATATGATTTCCTCCATGAACTTCCTGTTCAGACAGGGATTTTTTATCATTGTAATGCGAAACGTGTGTGTACGCCGCAAACTCGCCTGATGTGCTGGCACTTTTCTCTTCGGGTAACTCCGCCGGGCACGCTCTAAAAGCCTCCGGCTTTTTTCGCTTTGCGGCTGTCGCCGCATGCAGGTACACGCCGCAAACCCGCCTGATGTGCAAGCACTTTTCTCTTCGGGTAACTCCGCCGGGCACGCTCTAAAAGCCTTCGGCTTTTTTCGCTTTGCGGCTGTCGCCGCATGCAAGTGTACGCCGCAAACTCGCCTGATGTGCAAGCACATCATTCGGGTTTCCGACGTACACTTGCGCCCGGCTCATAGCTATAAAACATTTTAATCTATTTTTCCCTTGATTTCAATGGTTTTTTGCACAACTTTGACATTTTTTTCACCAAGTATTCCATACAATACGGACAAAAGTGGATCGCCGGCGTTTATGGACCAGTTTTCCGAGAGCCTTTTTAATTTTCTTTCTTCCTTTAAATACATTATTACCCGGTCGTTTCCTTCTGAACTTCTTAAGGCGGCCATGACACTGTCTATTTGCCGGTCATAGTCGTTCTGGTTCTGGAACTGGAGCCATAACTCATTGGGGATGTTCTGGAAGGGAATGATCTCCTCGCAGATCAGCTTTCCTACCGGGTCGTCTCCGATGGAGACGCGCCCCCGCATGAATACCTTGGCTTCTTCTGTCAGATTTTGCTTGTGTTTTTCGTAAATCTTTGGAAAAATCAGCGCTTCCACGGTTCCTACCATATCTTCTAGGGAAACAAAGGCCATCAGCTGGTTCTTCCTGGTAGTCTTTACTTTTTTGGCCGTTATCATTCCTCCAAGAACCACACTGGAGCCGTCTTTTGCCACGGTTTTTCCATCCTCATCCACAATGAAATCCGAGGTTTTGGCTGTCACGTTTTTCTGCCAGATCTCCTGATATTCCTCCATGGGATGGCCGCTTACATAAATGCCCAGGGTTTCTTTTTCAAAGGCCAGAAGCATTTCTTTTTCAAATTCCCCCACCTTTGGAAATACGATCTGGAAACTTGTCTTTTCCTCCTCCGGAGCAATGTCGAAAAGGCTTAACTGCCCCTCCATTACGAATTTTTTCTCCCGTGCCTTGTTTTCCAGAAGCTCTGCTGAGACGTAAAGCTTCTGTTTTCTGGTTCCCGGAAGGGAATCCAGAGCTCCGGATTTTATGAAGCTCTCAAGTGTTCTCTTATTGACTTCCTTATTGGACATTCTGGTCACAAAATCTTCCAGGGTGGAGAAAGGTCCGCCGTTTTCCCTCTCCTTTATGATTACCTCCACCACCGAGCGGCCCACGCTTTTTATTGCGGAAAGGCCATAGCGGATTCCGTTTCCGGATACGGAAAAGTCCCCGTATCCCTCATTGATATCCGGCGGCAGAATGGCAATTCCCATGTTCCGGCAGGCCAGAATATATTCAGACACCTTTGTCGCATTATCCATCACCGAGGTCATGAGTGCCGCCATAAACTCCCGGGGATAATAATATTTTAAATAAGCAGTCTGGAATGCAACCACCGCATAGGCGGCTGCATGGGACTTGTTGAAGGCGTATTTTGCAAAGTCTGTCATGTCGTCATAAATCTGGTTGGCAGTGGCCTCGGGGATTCCATTGGCAACACAGCCCCTGACGCCTTCGTCCTCATTCCCATATACAAAGTTCTGGCGCTCTTTTTCCATCACCGACGCTTTTTTCTTGGACATGGCACGGCGCACCAGATCGCTCCGTCCCAGGGTATAACCTGCCAGATCCCTTACGATCTGCATAACCTGTTCCTGATAAACAATACAGCCATAGGTAGGGCTTAAGATCGGCTCAAGCTGAGGACAGGTATAGGTAACGGAGGCCGGATCGTTTTTGCCCTTTAAGTACTTTGGAATAAAATCCATGGGACCCGGGCGGTACAGGGAAATACCGGCGATGATGTCCTCTAAGCTGGTGGGCTTTAACTCCTTCATGAAGGTTTTAAATCCTCCGCTTTCCAGCTGGAACACGCCCTCGTTTTTTCCCGTGCCGATGGCTTCCATGACCTTCTGGTCGTTATAGTCAATATGGTCCAGATCCAGCCTGATCCCATAGTCCTTCTCAATCATATGAACGGCATCCCGGATTACCGTCAGTGTCCGAAGGCCCAGAAAATCCATCTTCAAAAGCCCCAGCTCTTCCAGGGTTGTCATGGTAAACTGGGTGGTGATCGTTCCGTCCGCTCCTCTGGATAAGGGGACATATTCATCGATGGATGTACGGCTTATGACCACTCCGGCCGCATGCATGGAGGTATGTCTGGGAAGCCCTTCAAGCCGCATGGACATGTCGATGAGCTTCTTCACCTGCTCATCCGTATCATAAAGTGCCTTAAGCTCCGGATTCTTCTTAAGTGCCAGCTCCAAAGTAATATTAAGCTCCGCAGGGACCATTTTTGACACCTGGTCGCATAAGCTGTACGGCAGGTCCATGACGCGGCCCACATCCCGGATCACACCGCGGGCCGCCAGGGTACCGAAGGTGACAATCTGGGCCACCTGGTCCTTCCCGTACTTTTCCACCACATAATCTATGACCTCCTGCCGCCTTTCATAACAGAAGTCCACATCAATATCCGGCATGGATACACGCTCGGGATTTAAAAAGCGCTCAAACAGAAGCTGGTAGCGGATAGGATCAATGTCTGTGATTTTTAAGCAGTAAGCCACAATACTTCCGGCCGCAGAGCCGCGGCCGGGCCCCACAGCAATGTCATGGGATCTGGCAAAATTAATGAAGTCCCATACGATCAGGAAATAATCCACATATCCCATGCTTTTTATAGTTTCAAGCTCATACTGTAAACGCTCCTGAAGGGTGCCGTCGTCCTTTGGGTATCGTTCCCTAAAGCCCTTCTCGCAGAGATATTTTAAATAGGTCCAGGAATCAAAGCCCTCCGGCACCTCATATCTCGGAAGCTTTGTCACGCCGAATTCAATTTCCACATTGCAACGCTCGGCAATTTTGTGGGTATTTTCCAAAGCCTCCGGCGCATAAGGAAACAAAGCCCGCATCTCTTCCTCGGATTTTACATAATACTGGCCGCCCTCATAACGCATTCTGTTTTCATCGGCCACTTTTTTTCCTGTCTGAATACAGAGAAGAATGTCATGGGCCTCCCAGTCCTCTGCGTTAATATAATGGCAGTCGTTGGTGGCCACCAGAGGAACATTAAGTTCCCTGGAAAGCCTCAGAATACCCTGGTTCACCTGCCGCTGCATGGGAATTCCGTGGTCCTGAAGCTCTAAAAAATAATTTCCTTCCCCGAAAATTTCCAAATGCTTTAAGACTGCCTTTCGGGCCTCTTCATAAAGCCCGCGCTCCAGATATTTTGGCACTTCACCGGCCAGACAGGCGCTTAAAGCGATGATTCCTCCGTGATATTCTCTCAGAACCTCCTCGTCCACCCTGGGCTTATAATAAAAGCCGTCCACAAAGCCCTTGGACACAATTTTCATCAGGTTCTGGTAACCTTCATTGTTCTCGGCCAGAAGAACCAGGTGATAATACCTGTCTTCTCCGTGGACATTTTCCCTGTCGAACCGGGAGCCGGGAGCCACATAAACCTCACAGCCGATGATGGGTTTGATTCCGGCCTCCCTGGCCGCCCGGTAAAAGTCTATGACACCATACATGGCCCCATGATCTGTAATGGCCATGCTGTCCATTCCAAGCTCTTTGGCCCGGGCCGCCAGTTCTTTTATTTTACTGGAACCATCCAGAAGACTATACTCTGTATGAACATGCAAATGTGTAAATGCCATCTGTTCCCTCCGAAATGTACATAAAAGTGTGCATCTATACAAAAAGGCTGTTTCTTACTTGAAACAGCCTTGAGGACTTAGTTATTGCTCAGATATTTTTCAATATCATTGATTGCTTTTTCTTCATCCACTCCGTCAGCCGTCACGACAACCTGCTCGCCAACGGGAAGATCCAGCGTCATCATTCCCATGATGCTTTTTGCGTTCACTTTTCTGTCGTCACTCTGTACATAGATCTTGCTCTCATAGCTGCTTGCGAGCTGCACCAGCATCGCGATCGGACGGGCCTCCAGTCCTTTAGTCAGCTCAATGGTTACAGTTCGTTTTGTCATAATATTCCTCCTCCTTGCTTGCCCGTTCCCTGCTCACGCAAACGTTGCGCCATGTCACAGAGTTTTCTGAGCCGGTGGTTCACCCCCGACTTTCCAACAGGCGGTTCCAGGTCTTCACCCAGTTCTTTCAGTGTTGCCTCCGGTTTTTCCAGCCGCGCCTGTGCAATCTGCAAAAGCCCTGGTGGAAGACTTTCAAAACCGATCGTATCCCGAATATAAACAATATCGTCCACCTGCTTTAAGGCCGCCGATACGGTTTTATTGATGTTGGCCGTCTCACAGTTCACCTGACGGTTCACATTGCCTCTCATCTCCTTCAGAATCCGGATATTTTCGAATTCCATGAGTGACAGATGGGCCTCCATTACGTTCAACATATCAACAATCTGATTTCCTTCCTTAATATATACCACAAAGTAACGTTTCCGTATGACAATCTTCGCCTCCATATTGAAGGTTGCCATGATGGACTGTATCTGCTTTGCTTTTGCCTCCGTGGCGCACACAATCTCCAGATGGTAAAATTTTTCCGGATCACTGATAGAGCCGGATGCCAGAAAGGCACCTCTTAAAAAGGCACGGCGGCAGCACGGATTCTGTACCACCACATTTCCAACCACAGAAAGATTCTCTCCAATTTCACCGTCTTCAGAAAGCAGCTTTGTGGCCTTCAATACGCGAAGTGCATCCTCATGCTGCTTCACACAGACAGAATAAATTCTGTTTTTCCCCAGATGGGCGTTCCGCCGAATCGATATATCAGTACCTATATTAAATGTTTTTTTTAATAATGTAAAGCATTTTCTTGCAACTGTTACACTTTCCGTGTGTATTTTAATGCTGTAATGATCATCTCCGGAAATCTGAATCCGGCCGCAGAGGCTTAAAATAGCGGCAATTTCCGCGATCTGGCAATGTCTGGCCGGGCTCAGCTGCCTGGACAATTCCTCTTTAATACGGGAAGAAAACGACATCTATCTCCCTCCATCTGTTTTGGCATCTCTGTGCTCCAGACGCCCCTCGTACCTTGCATCCTTCATAAGCCGCTCATAGACCTCACAGGCGATTGTCACGGAGCGGTGTTTTCCTCCGGTGCACCCGATGGCGATGACCAGCTGGTTTTTTCCCTCCTGCTCGTACCTGGGAACAAGAAAGTATAAAAGCTCCATGAGCTTTTGCAGAAACTCTTCTCCGGTGCCTCCCTGCATCACGTACTCCTGCACGGCCTTTTCATTCCCTGTATGGAACCGCAGCTCTTCTACATAGTACGGGTTTGGCAGAAATCTCACATCAAAAACCAGATCCGCATCGGAAGGGATTCCGTACTTGAAGCCAAAACTCAGTACCGTGATAAAAAGATGACTCTTTTCCCTGTCCCCGGAAAACAGGTTTTCCAGCTCCTTCCTCAGATCCTTTGTGAGAAGTCTGCTGGTATCAAGCCGGTAATCGGCCTCAGTCATCAGAAAATCCAGTCTCTCCCGCTCCATGGCAATTCCCTTTTCAATCCGTCCGGATCTGGATAAGGGATGGCTCCGCCTGGTTTCTTTATATCTCTTAATAAGGCAGCTATCGCTGGAATCCAGAAACAGGATAAAAAACGGATAGGCGTTATCTCTCCATTTTTTAATGATATTTTTCAGCAGAGGCAAATCCTCCCCGCTTCTTATATCGATTCCCAGGGCCACATCCCTGGGTTCATTCCCGTCTCTTAAAGTCAGTTCCACAAATTTCTCAATCAGAAGAATGGGCAGATTGTCCACACAATAAAATCCCATATCCTCAAAAATTTTCAGCGCCGTGGTTTTTCCTGCCCCCGACATTCCAGTTACAATGACAAGCTTCACTGCTTCTCCTCCCCGAATTGGCCCAAAAGCTTAACTTCCATCTCCAGTGTAACCCCCGAGTATTCCTTCACACGTCGTTTCACTTCCTCACAAAGCCTGTAAATATCGGATGCAGTGGCATTGTCCTTATTTATGACAAAGCCTGCATGCTTTTCTGACACGGCGGCTCCGCCCACACAAAAACCCTTAAGCCCTGCATCCTCAATCAGCCTGCCGGCAAAATATCCCTCCGGCCTCTTAAAGGTACTTCCCGCACTCGGATACTCCAGCGGCTGTTTTTCTTTCCTCTTTCCGGCCAGTTCCTCCATCTTTTGCCGGATTATCTCCGTATTTTCGAATTCCAGTGAAAATAAAGCCTCCAGGACCACATAGCCTTTTTTCGGCACGATACTGGTCCGGTAGCCAAGCTCCAGCTCCTTCGTATCAAGCGTAAGCACATTACCGTCCGGATCCAGAACCGTTACGCTTTTTAATACATCTTTCATTTCAGAGCCGTAGGCGCCTGCATTCATCACCACAGCGCCGCCTATGCTGCCGGGAATTCCGGCTGCAAATTCAAGTCCTGAAAGTCCGGCCTTTAAGGCGGCACTGGCGGCCTTCGACAAAAGGACTCCTGCTCCTGCCTTTAATTTTTTCCCGGTAACTTCCAGTTTCCCAAACTTCTCCGTGCTGATGATAACTCCGCAAAAGCCCTCGTCACTGACTAAAAGATTACTTCCGTTTCCAATCACATAAAAACGGCTTCCCGCCTTTTGACATGCCCGGCACACCGCCGTCAGCTCGTCCGCGTTCTCCGGAGCCACATACCAGTCAGCCGGCCCTCCGGCTCTAAAGGATGTATGCCGCTTCATCGGTTCCCTGATTTTCACTTCCATGAGTCTTCGCCCCTAAACTTCTATTCACTTTTTTTAACAAGGTTGGCCTGGACACGGTCGTAAAGCTCTTTGGCCGCATTGTATCCCATCTTTTTCTGACGGTAGTTGACAGCCGCAGTCTCCACGATCACCGCCAGATTCCGGCCGGGACGGATCGGAATGCTGTGGCAGACCACCTTATTTCCCAAAAATTCCGTGTACTGGTCTTCCATCCCCAGCCTGTCGTAATCCTTGTCCTTATCCCACTCCTCAAGCTTAATTACCATGTTGATGGACTGGGTTTCCTTCACACACTCCACCCCGAACAGCGTCTTCACATTCACAATGCCGATGCCCCGAAGCTCAATGAAATATCTGGTAATATCCGGAGCAGACCCCACCAGGGTCACATCGCTCACCTTCCGGATCTCCACCACGTCGTCACTGACCAGGCGGTGTCCCCGCTTAATAAGCTCCAGCGCCGCCTCGCTCTTTCCGATGCCGCTCTCCCCCATAATGAGAATACCTTCCCCGAACACATCCACCAGAACTCCGTGAATGCTGATGCAGGGGGCAAGCTTAGCCTTCAGCCAGCGAATTACCTCCGCCATGGTATCGGAGGTTGGCTTTGCACAGGACAGGCAGGGAACGCCGTAATACATACAGAGCGCCACGACCTCATCCTCCGGAATCTGGTTCCTGCAAAAGACCACGCAGGGAATCTTGCTGGAGATTAATTTGTCATACATGGCCATCCTCCGTTCTCTTGAAAGGCCGGAAAGGTAAGCCATCTCCACATTTCCCAGCATCTGGACACGCTCATTGTCAAAATGATCGTAAAATCCCGTAAGCTGTAAAGCCGGACGGTTCACGTCCGGATGGGACACCACGATTTTATCGGTATCCAGCTCCGGCGTCAGGTTTTTAAAGTCCATTTTATTGATTAATTCGGTAATGGTAACCCCGTACATACTATTCCCCTTTCTGTTTCTTCATGCATCTTTCCTCATCCTAGCACAGATTCCCCTGATTGTCACTGATTTTCCTTTTGGGGACTGTGGAAAAAGGCATATACGCTTTCTGCCGCCTTCTGACTCATTCCTTCCGTGGATGCAAGCTCCTCTATTCCGGCATCCCGCACCGCTTCTAAAGATTTGAACCGGCGCATCAGAGCCTTTCTTCTGGCAGGACCGATACCCTCAATCTCATCCAGCATGGAACGGACCTGCCCTTTGCTTCTTAAACTTCTATGGTACTCGATGGCAAACCGGTGAGCCTCATCCTGGATCCTTGTGATCAATTTAAAGCCCTCACTGTGCCTGTCAATGGGGATCTCCACATTCTGATAGTAGAGACCTCTGGTCCTGTGATTGTCGTCCTTTACCATGCCGCAGACCGGAATGGAAAGCCCCAGCTCCTCTAATACCCTTAAGGCCACATTCACCTGTCCCCGGCCTCCGTCCATCATAATCAGGTCCGGAAATCTGGTAAAACTGCCGAATGCCTCATTCTGATTTTCTCCCTTAAGCTCCTGTTTTTCTTCCAGTCCATGGCGGAACCTTCTGGTTAGAACTTCTTCCATGGAAGCGTAATCGTTTGGTCCCTGTACGGTCTTTATTTTAAATTTTCTGTAATCATTCCGCTTTGGTCTTCCATCCTCATAAACCACCATGGAACCCACAGACTCAAAACCGCTGATATTAGAAATATCAAAGGCTTCAATCCGTTTCACCCGGGAAAGCCCCAGCCACTCTCCCACCTGATTCATGGCGCCGATGGTCTTTAGCTCCTCCCGCTTTATTTTTTCCTTATCCTGAGAAAGCACCAGCAGGGCATTTTTTGCAGCCAGTTCCACTAACCGCTCCTTCTGCCCCTTTTTCGGCACTACAAATTTTACGCCTAAGCCGCGGCGTTTTGTAAGCCATCTGCTGATTAAGTCCATTTCCTCAAACTCCTGCTGTACCCAGATCTCCCTGGGAAGAAACGGTGTTCCGGCATAAAACTGCTTCACAAAGCTGCCGATGATCTGGCCATCGTCTCCGGCCGTTAAAGCGGATACATGAAAGTGCTCCCGGCCGATGAGCTTCCCGTCCCGGACGAAGAACACCTGGACTACTGCGTCCTCATTGTCCCTGGCCATGGCAATAATGTCCCGGTCCTCCATGCTCTGACTGGTGATTTTCTGCTTTTGGGCAATCTGTTTTACGCTGCTTAAAAGCTCCCGGTACTCAATGGCCGTTTCAAAATCCATTTCCTCTGAAGCGGCTGACATCTTTCCCTCCAGCATTGTGAGGACCGGGGCGTAATGGCCATTTAAAAATTCCAGGGCCTGGGCCACGGCTTTCCCGTATTCCTCTTCTGAAATATACCCCTGACAGGGAGCCGAACACTGCCTGATATGGTAATTTAAACAGGGGCGGTCCTTTCCGGTATCTCTTGGAAGATTCCTCGTACAGGTCCGGATTTTCCAGAGTTTATGGATTAAGTCGATGGTATCCTTTACGGCACCTGCACTGGTGTAAGGGCCAAAATACCTGCATTTGTCCTTTTTCATGGTCCGGGAAAACAAAACCCGCGGGAACGCCTCATCTGTGGTTACTTTGATATAGGGATACGTCTTGTCGTCCTTTAACATGGTATTATATTTAGGACGATGCTCTTTTATGAGATTACATTCTAAAACCAGCGCTTCCAGCTCTGAATCGGTAATGATATACTCAAACCGGGCAATTCTGGAGACCATTTTTTCGATTTTTGCAGTCTTATTGCGGCTGCTCTGGAAATACTGGCGCACCCGGTTTTTCAGGCTGATGGCCTTTCCCACGTATATGATTTCATCATGCTTATCATGCATGATATAAACTCCCGGCGAGGCTGGGAGTTTTTTCAGTTCTTCTTCTATATTGAAAGGATTTTCATTATTGGAAAAATTATCATTCTCTGTCAACGCAACCGCTCTCCGTCAAATTTTTTCAGCATCAGAATATGCCGTCTGATGTCGGCAATCTGCTCACTTACGTTTTCCCCTGACACCTGTATACCAAGGACTGTGCAGATATTGTCTACTTCTTTTCTGGTGGCCTTTGAAGAAAGTCTCTGAAGGGCCTCCAGCATCCTGTCATATTTCTTTTCATCCATGGCGTCAAAAAAATCTAAAAGACAGGCGTCCACGCCCGGCTTCCATGGCGGCTCCTCTTTCTTTTTATCCGAAGTCTCCCCGTCAGTGTTTACTTTTACCTTTTCAAAACGGAACTTCTGGCTTGCTTTGGGATACTTTTCACGGTCTACTTCTTCCATAAAGCTTTCCAGAGGGCGCACCCAGACTTTAAAGTCCCCGTAAAGGGCCTGATATACCACCATCTTTTCCCCTGTTTCAGAATGGCACGCGATGGTCACGATCTGGTACATCTTATTTTTAAAGTGCCGGTAGAATTCTCCCGGCACTGGTATGGATCTTTCCTGATTCATTTTTTCCTTCTTTCCCGGCTCACATCATTACATTATTCTCCGGCATCCTCCGGGCGGAAATGATAGCGGTTGGCAGCGCTCCAGAGCATCCACTCATCATACCCTGCATCCTTCACTGCCTGTATCTGCTTTTGTATCTCCTCATATCCATAGGAAATGTACTTGCCCTCTCCCAGATAGGAAGCCGTAAAATCCTGAAGCCATGGCCTTACCACAGCCTGGCTGCTCACATGTCCGTCGGCTTCCGCCGCCTGATCCATGACGGATTTCGACTTCTGCAAAGCCGCAAGAACCGTCTCATAGGGCTGCTTATCCGGATATTCCAGCCCGAAATTTCCCGCACCATAGTGGGACGGGTAAATCATAGGACAGATATAGTCCAGATGCTTCGCCATTTCTGTATAGATCTGGCCCACAGCATTGGCATCAATTGCACTGTCAATAATGGTCCCGAACACATCCGCAGACACAAAAAGTCCCTGGGATGCCAGATTTTCATAGGCATATTTCACAAATTCCGTAATCGTGTCTGTTTTGGAGCGCCCCTTTGTAACCTCCTCATCAAAAACCACCTGTTTCATGGTTCCTTCTGTGGAGAACCGGATATAGTCAAACTGAACCTCATCGAACCCGGCCTCCTTTGCAGCGGTTCCCACCTCCACCAGATAATCCCAGACCTCTATCCGGTAGGGGTCCACCCAGGCCATTCCCTGCTTATCCCGGTAAAGGCTTCCGTCTGCCAGATGGAGGCTCCATTCCGGCTTCTGCTCTGCCAGATAGGGATCCCGGAAGGCCACCACGCGTGCAATGACATAAAGCCCACGCTCCTTTAAGGAAGAAATCAGGCTCTTAATATCTTTCACGTAAGGACGGCATGCGCCAATCTCTGTCACCACCGGAGAATCAATCTGGCAGGTAATCCGGCCCTGATCATCCTTAAAGTCGATAACCACCGTATTAATTTCTGTTCCCTCCATACTGTCCAGAATGTTCTGGAATAATTCCGTGCTCCCTGACATGGGACCGGAAATATAAATTCCGCGTACCTTCGTTGGCTCGCGCCCCGGCAATGCCGGATTATTTTCATCCACAATACGGACGGAAATGGTCTTGTTCTTCTCCGGGCCTACGTTTTCGATGACTTTAATTCCGCTGGTCTCCTCTTCGGCAGGCTCCTCCTCCGGCAGCAAAGCTTCAGCCGTCGTTCCTTCCTCCGGCGCAGGTCTGGAACAGCCTATCAGAGCCAGCAGTCCTGCAAGGGAAACCGCAAATAACCATCTTCTCATGTTTTTCGTTCCTCTTCCGTAGTTTCTTGCTCTCTCTATCTTAACATAAGTATAGCCATTATGGAAAGAAAAAAATTTAAAAAACTACTGTTCAAATGTAAATTTTTGTAAGATAATAGAAATATATGTGAAAAATAGTAACTGTGAGGGTAAAAACCGTTACGAAAACCATACAGGAGGAACATGCAATCATGCAAAAACAGGGGTTCGACAATGCCAAATACCTGGCCATGCAGTCCGATCACATCCGTGAACGGATCGGCCAGTTCGGTGATAAACTGTATCTTGAATTCGGCGGCAAGCTCTTTGACGACTATCATGCATCCAGAGTTCTTCCGGGCTTTGAACCGGACAGCAAGCTCCGTATGCTGATGCAGCTTGCCGATCAGGCGGAAATCATCATCGCCATCAACGCCGCAGACATTACAAAAAACAAAATCCGCTATGATCTGGGAATTACCTATGATCTGGACGTACTCCGCCTGATCCGCGTCTTTACCGACCGCGGACTCTACGTAGGCAGCGTGGTCATCACCCACTATTCTGAAATTCCCGCCATCGTTCAGTTTAAAAATAAGCTGGAAAAAATGGGGATCCGGGTTTACCGCCATTATACCATAAACGGCTATCCCAGCAACATTCCCCTTATCGTAAGTGACGAGGGATATGGAAAAAATGATTATATCGAGACTTCGAGGCCTTTGGTTGTGGTAACGGCCCCCGGACCCGGAAGCGGAAAAATGGCCACCTGCCTTTCCCAGCTCTACCATGAAAACAAGAGGGGAATCAAGGCAGGATATGCAAAATTTGAGACCTTCCCCATCTGGAATTTGCCCTTAAAGCATCCTGTGAATCTGGCTTATGAAGCCGCTACCGCCGATTTAAATGATGTAAACATGATTGACCCCTTCCACCTGGAGTCCTATGGAGAAACCGCCGTAAATTACAACCGTGATGTGGAGATTTTCCCGGTTTTAAGTGCAATTTTTGAGGGAATCTTCGGGGAGTGCCCTTATAAATCCCCCACTGACATGGGTGTCAACATGGCAGGCTTCTGCATTGTGGATGATGAAGTCTGCCGCGAAGCATCCCGCCAGGAAATCATCCGTCGTTATTACCAGGCCCTTGGAAAATTAATAAAAGACGAATCTGCCAACGGGGAAGCCTATAAAATTGAGCTGATTATGAAGCAGGCAAAAATTTCTCCGGAAAACCGCGCCGTGGTTCCTGCCGCACTCTCTCTGGCAGCATCCATTCTGGCTCCGGCTGCCGCTTTAGAGCTTCCTGACGGAAAAATCGTCCTTGGAAAAACAAAGGAGCTTTTGGGCGCTTCTGCCGCTGTTCTTTTAAATGCCGTAAAAGAACTGGGCGGCATTGACCATGGTCTGGACCTGATCTCACCGGAATCCATCGCTCCCATCCAGGAATTAAAGGTAAAATATCTGGGAAGCATCAACCCCAGACTTCATACAGACGAGGTTCTCATCGCCTTATCCACCTGTGCGGCTACGGATGAAAACGCCCAGAAAGCTTTAGAGCAGCTTCCAAGGCTCCGGGGCTGCCAGCTTCACACTTCTGTCCTTTTATCAGATGTGGACACCAAAATTTTTAAAAAGCTTGGTATCGACCTGACCTGTGAACCGGTTCAGGGCGATAAAAAATAAATTAACCAAAGGAGGACTAAAATCCATGAACACTCTTCTTCCCAAAGAGCTGAAAGCCTACATTGACGCAAATCAGGATACTCTGGTAAAACTTCTGGATACCCTCTGCCGCATCCCCTCTCCGTCCAATCACGAAGAGCTGCGGGCAGAGTTCATCCGCGACTGGTTTGAAAAAGAGGGCTGCAAGGGCGCTTACATCGACAAGGCCTTAAACGTAATCTATCCCTTCCACTGTGAGGAGCAGGCCGATCTTGTGGCCTTTACGGCCCATTCCGACACCGTATTCCCCGACACTACCCCCTTTGATGTGGTCTACGACGGCGACATCATGCGCTGCCCCGGCGTCGGCGACAATACCTCCAACCTTTCCATTATGATGCTTCTGGCAAGCTGGTTTACAAAAAACAATTACATTCCCAAACAGGGAATCCTGTTTGTGGCAAGCTCCGGTGAAGAGGGGCTTGGGAATTTAAAGGGCTGCCGCCAGCTTCTGGAAGATTACAAAGGAAAGCTTTCTGTTTTAGTTGCTCTGGATGGCTCCTATGACTCCATCGTCACTGATGCAGTGGGATCTCTCCGCTACCGGGTGGGCGTTCACACCGAAGGCGGCCATTCTTACGGTAAATTCGGAAACCTAAACGCCATTCAGGTACTTTCCTCCATCATCAACACCCTGTACACCTACAAAGTGCCCGCAGGCGGACGGAGCACCTATAATGTGGGCACCATCACCGGAGGCACTTCCATCAATACCATCGCACAATATGCGGAAATGCGGTTTGAGTACCGCTCCGATGTCCGTGAAAGCCTGGCCTCCATGAACCGGTTCTTCCTTTCGGTTCTGGACTCTTACCGGAATATGGATAAGGTTGAGCTTGAGTGCGAGCTTTTAGGAGAACGTCCCTGTACCGGAGACGTAAACCACGAGGCACAGGACGCCCTCATTGAAAAAGCCCAGGGCATCATCGAGGCCTTTACAGGAAAGCGGGTAGAATGCCATTCCGGCTCCACCGACTGCAACATCCCCCTCTCCACCGGAATCCCCGCCATCTGCTTCGGCGGACACATGGGAACCGGAGCCCATACCCGGGAAGAGTTCTTAAATGTAAAAGACCTCCATCTGGGGATGGAGATCGTGGCTGCCTTTATGATGACATATTTTTAAAAAAGAGGTTCACTTAAGAACCTCTTCTGGGATATGTACATGGTGACAGTTCCAGAAAGATCCGCCGGCATCACCAAATAAAATTTCTCAAAGATTGGAGAACAATTATGAGTCTGGAAAAGTTTTTTCACCTGAAGGAAAACCACACGGACGTGAAAACGGAAATCATGGCCGGAATTACATCATTCATGACCATGGCATATATACTGGCCGTGAACCCCAACATCCTTTCCGCATCGGGAATGGATCATGGAGCCGTATTTACCGCAACTGCCGTGGCTTCCTTCATCGGCACCCTCTGTATGGCGCTCTTTGCCAATTATCCCTTTGCCCTTGCCCCCGGCATGGGTCTCAACGCCTACTTTGCTTACACTGTTGTTCTGGGTATGGGATATACCTGGCAGGTGGCTCTCGCCGCTGTATTAGCGGAAGGCCTCATCTTCATCGTATTGTCCATTTTCAATGTACGTGAAGCCATCTTCAATGCCATTCCCTTCAATCTGAAAAAGGCAGTCAGTGTGGGAATCGGTCTCTTTATTGCCTTCATCGGCCTGCAGAATGCCAAAATTGTCATTGGCAGCGCCACTTTGGTGAGCCTCTTCTCTCTGGACGGCTACAATCAGACCCTTAACGGCCTGACCGCTTCTTTTCAGGACGTGGGAATCACCGTACTGTTAGCTGTCATCGGCGTTATTATCACCGCAATCCTGGTAGTAAAAAACATTAAGGGAAACATCCTCTGGGGAATTTTAATCACCTGGGCCCTCGGAATCATCTGCCAGTTTGCCGGGCTTTACGTTCCCAACGGCGATCTGGGCTTTTACAGCCTGCTGCCCGATTTTTCCAGCGGAATTTCCATTCCCAGCCTGGCACCCATTTTGGGCAAATTCAGCCTGGACGGCGTTCCGATCCTGGAATTCATCGTCATTGTGTTCGCCTTCCTCTTTGTAGATATCTTTGATACCATCGGCACTTTAATCGGTGTTGCATCTAAAGCTGATATGCTGGACGAAGAAGGAAAGCTTCCGCGAATCAAAGGCGCTCTTTTGGCCGATGCCGTCGGCACTACTGCCGGTGCCATGCTGGGTACTTCCACTGTAACTACTTTCGTGGAAAGCGCCTCCGGCGTATCTGAAGGCGGACGCACGGGACTGACCTCATTAACAACGGCCATATTATTCCTGTTGTCCCTCTTCCTGTCCCCGATCTTTTTAGCCATCCCGTCCTTTGCCACAGCTCCGGCCTTAATTATCGTGGGCTTCTATATGCTGGGCGCTGTGACTGAAATTGACTTTAAAGATCCCTCCCAGGGCATCCCCGCTTTCATCTGCATCGCCGCAATGCCGTTCTTTTACAGCATCTCCGAAGGTATTTCCATGGGAGTTGTTTCCTATGTGATCATTAATCTGGTGTCCAAAAAAGATAAGAAGATCAATCCGGTGATGATCATTCTGGCAGTGCTGTTTATTCTGAAATATATCTTTATGTAAGGATTTTATACATGGATTCCCCCGATGCCTGTGGATACAGCCACAGGTGTCGGGGGAATTTTTGTTTCTTCGAGACCAAAAATCGGGCTGACTGTGGCCATGCCTCTACGCCTGCACTTCCACCCGGCTTCCAAGTCCTGCGCCGCCGCGCTCTTTCGTCACCACGATCTTTTTCTCGATCCGCTCCTTAAGCTCCGCCACATGGGAGATGATCCCCACCAGCCGGCTTCCCTCCGCCAGTCCGTTTAACGCCTTCATGGCCTGGTTTAAGGCCTCCTCGTCCAGGGTCCCGAAGCCCTCGTCCACAAACATGGCATCCAGCTGAATCCCGCCGGCGCTCATCTGAATCTCATCCGAAAGTCCCAGAGCCAGAGAAAGTGAAGCTGTAAAGCTCTCGCCGCCGGACAGCGTCTTTACGCTTCTCTCGGTACCGTTATAATGGTCAATCACGTTCAGATCCAGTCCCACTTTTCCGACCTTCGAGTCCTGCTCACGCTTTCGTACCAGCTCATACTGCCCGCCGGTCATGGTCATCAGCCGTACATTGGCCTTTCGCAGGATCCGGTCGAAATACGTCATCTGCACATAGGTCTCCAGCTCCACCTTATGCTTTCCCGAAAGATTTCCGTTGGCCGTATCTGACAGTGCCCGAAGCCATGAATATTTCCGCTCCGCCTCCACCATCTCGCCGCGGCGTGTAAGGACCGTCTCGTAAATCTGACGGTTGGTACTGCAGTCGGCATACTGTTTCGCCCGCTGTTCCTTATGTTTCTCCCTTTCTGCTTCCCATTCCTGAAGCCGCTGCTCTGCGCTCTCCGGCGTCTCCGTTAGAGCCGGATCAATCTGGTCTTTCAGGGACCGGAGCGTCTCCTGAAGCCCGGCCTGTGTCCGGAGATGTTTCTGATACAGCTCCTCCGTCTGCTCTCTTTCCTTTACCAGACCTGCCAGCCGCTCTTTGGCCCCGCGTTCCACGCTCTCGTTCTCCTCCTTCGTCATGGCGCCCAGAAGGGCCCTGACGGCGTCCGCCTGTTCCATAAGTCCGGCATGCTCCGTCTCCATTCTGGCAAGGCGCAGACGCCGCTCCTCCATGGTCTTTTGGCAGGCAGAGAGCTCCGCTTCCAGGGCAGGAATCTCCGTTTCCAGACAAAGAAGCTCTTCCTGCTTCTCCCTGTTTTTCGCCAAAGCCTCCTTCAAAGCCGTCAGAACACGGGCAAGGGCCTTACTGACAGCATCGGCGGAATCCTCTGGCATATCCGTTTTTTCGCAGGCCTGCATATACTGCACATACTCCGGGCACGGGTCTGTTTTTGCAGGTTCCGCTGGCCCCTCAGCCCCCTCCTTCAGAAGCCGCAGGGCCCCGGAAACGTTCGCGGCCAGACGGACCCTGTTCTGCCGGACCCGCTCCCCGCAGCCTTCCAGCTTCCGCAGACATCCTTCCCTGTCCTTTCGGCACGTCTCCCGTGCCTCCTCCAGGTCTTTGATCTGCTTTTGCAGTACGGACCGCTCCCTGAGCATCTCCTTCACCCGCTCTTCTTCCTGCCCCATCTCGTCAACAGACTCTGCGGCCATCAAAAGCGCGGACTCGATCCTGTCAGTCCACCGGGATTCGTCCGCTCTGTCTCCCTGCGGCTTCACATCGCGCCAGGCATCCGTGAGTGTCTCAATCTCCGGCAGCTCCATCCGAATCTGCTGCTCCAGCATCTGCATCCTTCCATGCTCCATCCCGGCCGCCTGCCCGCATGCGCCCAGCTCTCCCCGGAGTCTTTCCAGCTCCTTCCTGGCCTTGTCAAGCGCCTCCGAATCTTTTCGATACTGTTTTGTCTCTTCCTTTACCTGTTTTAACTGTACTCTGGCCTCTTTGAGGCCCTCCGAAACATCCATGCCCTCCGGAAGCTCTTCTAAAAATTCCTCCTGCTGCCGGACCACAGCTTCAAGAGCTGTCCGTGCGGCTGCCAGCCGCTCTCCTGCCTCCTGGAGGCACCGCTCCTGCCCGACGAGTTCTTTTTCCAGCCGCTCCAGGCCCGCATCCGTCTCCGGCCCTTTCCTGATCAAATCAGCCATAACATCCGCGTCCCGGTCTCCGCCTTCAATCTGCCTTCGGAGCCTCTCAGACTCCTTCTCTGTCTTATTTGCATAGAAGGAATCCTCCTGCTTCTCATCGGACTCCTCCGCCCCAAAAAGTTCCTCTCCATCTTTGGAAATCTCCGCCCGCTTCTCCTGAATCCACATCTCTCCCTGCTGCACCGCCGCGCTGGCCTCCGCCATGCGCTCCTTCGCCAGGTCTGCCGTCTTTCTCTTCTCCTCGACTTCCCCTTTCTCCGGCGCCCCGTCACAAAACGCCGCCGGACTCGGATGATGGACAGCTCCGCAGACCGGACATTTCTCCCCTTCCACCAGCTTCCGGGCAAGAATCCCTGCCTGTGCATCATAAAATTCCTGCTCAGTCTGAACATACTCTGTCAGCGCCCTGCCATGGGCGGCCGAGGCCTCCACATATTCCTCCCGCCTTCTCCCCTGCTGCTCCAACAGCATATCCAGGCTTTTCATCTTCTCCGACAGCCGTTTCACTGCCTGCTCCCGCTCTGAAAGCCGCATCCGCTCCTGCTCCCATGCAGAAAGCCGCCGTTCCGCCCGAAGAATCTCCTCCTTTTGGCCATTGAGCCGCTGCTTTTCCTCCTTTATTCTCCCCAGCTCGTTTTCCGCCAAAAGGCGTGCTTCTTCCGCCAGCCGGACCTGTGCCTTCCCGGCCCCGATCTGCTCCTTTAAGGAATCCGAGAGCCGCTTTCTCTCCTCCCAGGTCTCCGCCTCATGACTCAGCTCCCGCTCCCGCACCTCGATGCCCTTTAGTGCTTCCAGTTTTCTCTCCAGAAGGTCCCGCCTGCTTTTCTCCGCTTCCTCCTGTTCCTCCAGCGCAAGGCGGCTTTGCTCCTGCTCCATGAATTCTTTTTTTGCGCGCTTCCATCCGTCATAATCATCCAGAAGTCTGGTTCGCTGGCTTTCCAGCTCCTGCCGCCTTCCCGAAAGTACGGAGAGTCTGACATCCAGCCCTTCCATGGCTCCAACTGTCTCCTCAGCTTTCGAGAGCTCCTCCCCGATGGCATCCAGGCGCACGTCAATCCCATCGACACTCTCCCGGGTCTGTGTCTGTTCCGAAACTACCGTCCGAATTTCCTGTAACCCTCTGTCAATTTCCTGCTTCCGGCTCCCGGTCCGCTCAGCCCTCCCCAAAAGCCGCTCCCGCTCCTCACCGATGGCACCAAGAGAACCCTTCCGCACCTGTTTCTCCGAAATTTCCGCCTCCAGCTTTGCTGTTTTCAGTGAAAGCTCCGAAAGCTCCGCTTTCTCCTGGTCCTGCTTTACCTGCAGGGCACCGGAATGTTGTTCCTTCTCCGAAAGCTCCACGTATCGCTCTGCCCGATGCCGGCACTCCGTGAGCGTCCGCTCCAGCGCATCAATCTCACTTCCCGCCTGATTGGCATGTTCTCTCATGTTTTGGACTCTCTCAAGATCCGCCAGAAACGCTTCCTGCTCCTTCTCCTTATCTGCCAGCAAAGCTTTCCTGTTCTCATTCTGCCGGAGCCGTTCCAGATATCCGGCCTGATCCCGGATTTTTCCGTCAAGCTCTGAAAGCGACGTATCCATATCCCGAAGCTGCGCCTCGCCCCGCTCCATGATCTCCTCCAAAAGCTTAAGCCCGTTCTCCACCTGCCCCTCAAACTTCACCTTCTTTAATTCCGAGAGCCTCTCCTCCAAATCCGGACTCCCGGGACAGGCCACACCTCCCATGGACTGCCCGATGCTCCTCTTTATCTCTTTGTACTCCCCGTCGCAGGCATTCTTTGCCTCCCGGAGCCGTTCCTGCAGCTCCTGGTATAACTCTGTGTGGAAAATCTGGCGGAAAATCTTCCCCCGCTCCACGGTATCCGCTAACAAAAGTCTCTGGAAATCCCCCTGGGCGATCATGGCAATCTGGGTAAACTGCCCATAGGTCAGTCCGAGAATCTTCTCCACGGCCCGGGTGACCTCCCCCGTCTTCGTCACCGGCTGCCGCCCGTCGAAAAACTGCAGCTCCGCTTTGGCCATCTGGGTCGTCATGCCCTGCCCGCGCCCCTTTGGACGCACATACTCCGGATTCCTCCGGACGCAGTACCGTTTCCCATGGCTTGAAAATGTAAGCTCCACGAACGTCGGAGTCCCCGTCTTCGCATATTTACTCTGGAACATCCCCGCCTCGCGGACCGCACCGCTGGCCTCCCCGTAGAGGGCAAATGTAATTGCATCGAAAATCGTTGTTTTCCCGGCTCCCGTATCCCCTGTGATCAGATACAGCCCACGCTCTCCAAGCTTCATAAAATCAATCACGGTCTCCGCCGCATAGGGCCCAAACGCACTGACAACCAGCTTCTCCGGTTTCATACTTTCACCTCATATCTTCCTGTTGTATCTTCCACTTTTCCTTCTCCTTCCCCGCCCTTTTACTGCCTCTCTTTCGGGAAATTTCTTTTACCCGTCATTCCTGGCTCCGAAGCTCTCCGACCAGTCTCCTGGCGAAGCGTCTCTGCTCTTCACTCATGGGCTGATTATTCTGCTTCTCATAAAATTCCTCAAAAAGTTCAAGCTCCGACTTCTTCTCCACTCCCTCCGCCAGCTCGCCTACTTCCCGGTTCTCCCGTGTGCGCGTATTGTCATACTCCAGCCGCATCAGGTTCGGGTACACGGCCCGCAGTTTCTGCATTCCGTTGGGGATGTCCTCCTCATCCGTCAGTGTTACCTGCACATAATCCTCCCGGTTTGTTCCCTCATAAAAGCTTCGGGCTGTCACCTCCATGTAGCTTCCCCGAATTGTCCGCATATCCCGAAGCGGGATTAAGGGAATCTTTCTCTGCGTCACGTTTCCCTTTTCCAAAAGTTCCACCACCGTCACTGATTTCTCCTGCCCTGCTTCGGAAAAGGAATATTTTAACGGTGTCCCGCAATATCGGATATTTTCACGCTGCACATGCTGCGGGCTGTGGATATGCCCTAACGCCACATAATCAAACGCGTCAAACAGCGCCGCATCTACATTATCGAGTCCGCCGACAAATAGTTCCTCTGACTCACACCTGGCCGCCCCCGTTACAAACTGATGGGCCACCAGCAGGTTTCGCTCTCCCGGGTCGATCTCCACATGCTCCATGGCTACGCGCACCGCATCCTGAAAACTTTGGATTTCCTCCTCCGGAAACACATGACGCAGGACAGCAGGCTTCACGAAAGGAAGCAGCCACACCTTCACCGTTCCGTAAGCATCCCGAAGCTCTATGTTCCTCACCCTTCCGTCGTAAACAGGCGACACATAAACGCCCCGCCCGCTCATTAACTCTGCTCCAAAAGCAACTCGTTCCGGCGAATCATGATTCCCGCTGACAATGAAAACAACGGTTCCTGCTTCCGCAAGAGCCGTCAAAAATTCGTCCATCACCTGCACCGCTTCCGCCGGCGGCACCAGCTTATCATAAATATCCCCGGCCAGGATTACCCCGTCCGGACATTCTCTCCCGACAATTTCGAGAATCTGTCTCAAAATATACCGCTGATCCTCCAGCATCGAGAATTCATACACCCGCTTTCCAATATGCAGGTCTGAAAGATGCAAAAATTTCATTGCTGTCTCCTCCGTAAGGCGCTCTCATTACCATCCATAAATCTCCCGAAGAAACAAAAGGATTCCCCGGCATCCCGCCTCCACATCTCTCCAGGTTGCCCCGAAATCCCGCGTATACCATGGGTCTGCCACATCCGCAGCCCGCTCCATCTCCCGTTTCCCGGCCGATACAAGTTTCCACCCATCTCCCGCAAACTCCATCATTTTAAAGATTTTTCCTTCCGGATCCCCGTCGAGAATCCGCCTCATATTCCGGACATTTGCACCGTCCATTCCGATCAAATAATCATATTTCCCATAATCCTGCCGACAAAGCTTAACTGCCCGCTTCCCCCCGCACGAAATCCCGTGCCGCGCCAGCTCGTCCCTCGCCGGCGGATATACCGGATTTCCAATCCCGTTCCAGATCTCCTCGTCACTGGTGGCGGCTGAAGCCGCCCGGACCCGGGACGACAGGCCAGATTGGTCGGTAAAAGCCCCAAATGCGAACTCAGCCATGGGGGAACGGCAGATGTTGCCGTGGCAGATAAATAGGATTTTTATCATGTTGCTAAAACCTCCGTAAATGCTTGATTTTGCTGTATTTTCAAGGTTTTCAGTTATGCCTTCATTTTGTTTGTGGCAGAGACATTTTCCCTTATTTCGGCATAATTGGGTATAATTCGGTATAGATTGTCAATCGTTTGGTCTATAAATTGGTCTAAATTCAATATTTGTAGACCACGCTATCCCTCACATACCTTTCCCATCTCTTCACCCAAATCTTCAAACTGCAAATGGGTATATGTATTGAGCGTTACACCAATATCCGAATGTCCCATGATGTACTGTAGTTTTTTAGGATTAACACCCGACTTTGCCATATTGCTACAAAATGTATGCCTTGCTACATGAGGGGTAATCACCGGAAGCTCTTTCTTGTAAATCTTGTTATACTTCTCACGGATATGCTGAAAGTATTTCTCCCAATGTAAAGCCACCATCGGCATATTATTTTTGTCCAGATACAGAAATTCGCACTTGCCATCAATCATAGGTTCAATCTTTGGTTTCTTGCGGTTCTCTAAGATACGTTTAAAGCATTCCCTCACTTCATCGGACATAGGCACATATCTCACGCCTTTTTCTGTCTTAGGCGTTTCTATGACATATTCCATATCCCTTTTTCGCTGTAACTGATGGTCAACTCTGATTTTATTATCCACAAAATCAATATCATCTTTTGTCAGTCCACAAAATTCAGAGATACGAAGTCCTGTTTTGAATAAAATAAAGATTCCTTCATAGTATTTGGAAAAATGCTTATCGGCTTTGATAAAGTTTAAAAATGCCCTTTCCTGTTCTCTGGTGATTGCTTCCCTTGTAACAGAATCATTCACCACTACTGTAGCAAGCTGGAACTCAAACGGATTCTTGCGGAGCAAATCATCCTCTACTGCCATCTGGAATGCCGGTCTGACAACTCCCCTGATGGAATGGATAGAACTATATCCCCTGCCATCCTTATCTTGCAGTTTAATCAGTCATTCTTTCGCATCCGATATTCTGACAGTATCAATCCGTTTCTTGCCGAAATCCTCTTTCTTTATGATGTTGATTACAAAATTATAGTTGGCTTTTGTGTTATGCTTTACACCATGCTGCTGTGAAACATACTTTTCTACCAATTCAAGTACAGTAGTATTCCCACCATTCGGCATAATGTAATCATCTAAAGCCTTTTGAATCTGCTTTTCTTTTTCTCTCAGGGAAATATCTTTACGTTTGCCTTTCGGTACTACATCTGATTCAGTCAACTTCCAACTGTATACAGATTTTCTTTCACCAGAAGCATCAAGGTATTGTATTTATATCTCTTGTCTTTTTCCTGACTCTCTCCTGTCCATAGTTTTCGACCTTTACTATCCCGTCTAATAACGTCTGACAATGTTCTTTCGCTCCTCCTTCATATAACAAGAGCCATCTGTATGATACTTCCCATAATACCACACATCTGGCTCAAAATCCATTACTCATTCTTCTATTTTCATCTACCTAAATATTAAATAGCGTCCATATGCTCATTAACATATTGTTCAAACATGACACGTTTAATCTGCGCTCTTGAACCATTCCATAAAATAAACTTCTCGTCTTTATTTTATGATCCGTTGGTGCTTCTCACATTTTTAACATTTTGCTTTTCCGACTAAACAAGTTAGACCGATTCCAAAATGTTAAGTTTTTACATACTCGCTACAGCTTTCCGCTTTAATGCTCTACGCCTTTCAATCTCTCTTTCCGCTTCTTTGCCGGAATTATTGTAATATGCAACTTTTTCCGCTACTGTCATATCTTTTGTCCGTTCATAGTTCTGTTCCCTGATCTTGTGAATATCCTCAATAGTAAAATCAGGACTAATAACTAATGCTTCCATTATCATCCCTCACTTTCCAATAATACAGATGGATTAATAATATCTATTCCCTTGTAACCCTCCAGATTAGTAATCGCTCTCACACCTCTAATTGTTTTGATATTTACGATATGCTTAAAATTCCATGATATGATACAGTCACAAGCATTGACAACAGCGGCGGCGATATGCTGACAATCATCAAAACTCTTCGGTCTTAATATACCCATATCAATAATCTTCTGTGCAAGTTCCACTATTTCCGCATTAATTTCCAATTTGGTGTACTCAATGTCACTCAAATAATCGTATAGCTTATTCCTTTTACTCTCGGAACACTTCTCTATTTCATCCAATGTTACCTGAGAAAGATATACGTCATATTTACCATTTACAAAATCTTTCCATAATTCCAATGTGTCTTTCATGCGTTCTGGCGCATCTTCCTGTGAAAGATAACTGATAACCGATGTATCTAAGTATACCTTTAATTTCCGCATAAAGCATCACTCCTTAAATCTGGTTTCATATGCCAATTCTGGTTTTAGATCAACTTTCCATTCAATCAAATCTTCCGGCTGGCACTGTAACAACTGGCATATACCTCCATGTTTTTTGACAATATCAATCACTTCACCAATTTCGCCTATCATCCAAAGCAGCTTGTTTTTACCTGTTTCGGGAGAAATCTTTTCCCATTTATCTTTGTATTTATCCTGAAGCCTTTTTTGCATATCTAACATTTCATTTATGCCGAAATCAAACATAAATCTTCTCCTTTCAAATACTGATTTTTTGTTGGCTTCATTATACACTATACCATTGAAAAAATATAGCTGGATTTTGGAAAACCTGTCGGACGAAAATGATTTGCAATGTAAGGTGGGTTCGGGTTGCAAGTCCACAAAAGGGATAGCTGGCGGCAGCCAGCGCAGGGGAAGTGCAGCGTCCCCTGTAATTCAGTAATGATTGAAGCAGATTGAAAATCTACGGAAATCATCTGCTGTCCCCAGGCAGAAACATGTTCCCCACGCAGCTATGGACGCACCGTTTATATAAAGAACCACGCAGACCTGCACTTCCATCTGCACATCCCAAGGGATTCCGATAAATTCAGGCAGATATACAGCGAACGGACCGCCTGTGGGCGTATCAATGACCGTGTCCTGAATGGCTACTTCCTGCAGCATTTGAAAATACGTGGAAGAGACCACTTTTCGTTCTGGGCTATGCTCATAGACATCTGCATCCACCTGGATGCACGTTATAAGGCTGCCCATCTGGGTACAGCCTGAGCCATAACGTCATCAACACTAAACGGAATATTGTATTTTCGTCTGTTAAAAAATAAATTTCTGACAGGCTTAATCGTCATGCCTTTTTTCTGACTGCTGTCTGTAAAAACCCCCAAATAAACCTTTTTTATTCCTCCTCGTCACACTCATTTCCAGAGTATACTTTTTCATTGAGTTTCCGAGACTACACTACATTTGAATTATCACAGCCATCCTTCAAACGTATATCTGCCTTACAGCCATACTCCCCAATCACCATAGTGATATGTACCACTGCCATGATGGAGTTTCCCGTCTTCCTTTAACTGACGGAACGCATTTGCCATGCGAATCAGGATTTCCGGCTGTATATCCAGCGAATGGTGTGCCGGGAATACCTTTTTTACAGGCAAAGCCGCAACTTTTTCCAGTGAAGTAAGATAGGCCTCCGGGTCAGTGGAAGGGTAATAAGCAAACAAGATATCTTTATAGACCAAATCGCCGGTAAACAAATATCCCTTGTTCTTTTCCCAAAAACATAAATGACCAGGAGAGTGTCCGGGCGTATGCAGCACTTCAATTTCCCTGCCGCCAATATCAATCACATCATGGTCATTTAATACTCTTGTTGGCGTACCCTGAAAGAGTACATAATCGTCAACATTAAAACCATCAGGCAAATCACAACGGTCAACCACCATTTCCTTAACAGTTTCGATTGTCAGGGGGAATTTCCCATCCAACCATTCCAATTCCTCTTTGTGTGCATAAAATTCCGGGAAATACTTATGCCCGCCGATATGGTCCCAGTGAACGTGCGTGGCAACCGCCACAATCGGTTTATCTGTAAGTTCCCGGACTACATCATATATATCGGAAATCCCCAGCCCTGTGTCAATAAGCAGGCTTTTTTCTTTCCCATTCAATAAATAACAATGGGTTTCTTCCCAATGCCGGTATTCACTTATGATTATGGTTTCGCTATCAACTCTGTCTATTGTAAACCAGTGATCCATTCTTTTATGTATTTCTTCAATACCTTTATTTATATCATTTATTTCATCTTCTGTTATGTCAAACCAGTAATCTTCATCAATAAGAAGATAGTCAATTTTATAATTCTGACACTGTCTCAATACTTCAGCATTATCCCTGCGCACTGCTTCTAGTGTACACCCCGCATCATCTATTCGATCTTCTATTACACATGCATACTTTTTAATATAATCAAAATGATTCTTAATATACTTATCACTCATAACCAGGCAATAATATTTTATATTGTCCAAATACTTTGGTTCAAAATCTTTCGACCAGTCAAAAGGTATATAACATCCTTCCACAATAAGATTCTGCTTATTCTCAATCGCTGTCTTAATGATTTCGGTCACGATCGGCCATAGATAATCTGTCAGAGCACTCTCGGCACTCACGGGAGTAAGCTCCGTATTTCCGCTTCGAATAAGTCCCATTTTTAAGTGGTCAATAGATAAATACGGATACTTATATTTTTCCAGTAATTTTTGAGCAAGCGCCGTCTTTCCTGTATGAGACGCTCCTGTAATCAAGATTATCATTGGATCCTCCTTATTCTCTTTATACAACCAGCTGTTCCAGCACCTCTACAATTTCCTATTCCTTTCAAGTGGTCAACACAATAGAATTAATATTTTGTATCTGCTCTATGATAAAATCTACGTTTTCTTCAACAGATTTTGTTCCATCAATTCGTAGAACAGGACATTTTAAAGACTGCACCCATTCTTCAACAGTATTCTCGGATCTTGATTTAATAAGTTCAAAGAATTTTTCTTCTTGCTCATGTAAATCTCCACCTTTTAAAATTCTTTCACCAAATTTCTGAAAAGAACGATCTCTAACCCGCTGTATTCGAATATCCTTTGGAACATCAATTAATACAACATATTGAAAAAACGGATAGATATTTTCTCCATAATCTCCTTTTACAGAGGCAAAAACAAAATTTTCATGTGCCCTTATCCCACTCCTAAGCAACCTTTCTACCTCCTCACGAGAACGTGGATTGGCATAAACATAATCTGGGTCTGTTTTAGGAAAATATAAATCCTCATTATCTATAAAATGAAAATGCAACTTTTTCGCAAGAGCTTTGCCTACTGTACTCTTTCCGCTGCCATTTAAGCCACATACAATAATCCCTGTTCCCATAAGTTCCTCCTTTAAAAGTCCCATTATTATAACGATATAAATAGTATAACACAAAACATATGGAATTGGTAAACTAATTAAAATTCTTCAGAATAATCACAGTTCACCTTGGGCAAATAGGTTATCTTTTCCCATGCCGCATACGAATGGATTAGAGTCATAATAATGGCAGAAATCCAAAAAGTCAGAACGCTGTTGTGAATCCTTCATAATCTTTACAAGCAATTCATTCGGAAGAGTTCTTGCATATGCACCGGGACCTGCCATTTTAATATTTTTTACGCCATAACATTTCAGTATATTTTCTAATTCATCCGGCATAAAAGTGTATGTAATGCACCACGGTACACCCCCTTTTTCATACTCTTCAATTTCACTGTTGCCACCCATGAGTCCTTCCTTCCATAGCTTTATAACGGCCTCCTTGCTGAAATGAAAAGCTTCGATTGCATTTGTTTTATTTCTGATGCACCATTTTACAAATGGATCATCACAGGTTTCATCTAATATGAACTGGTTTTTTTGTATTGGATTTGTTAAGTATGGAAGACACCCTAAACGACTTGATACACTTATCATAATTCGTTTGCGGCATATGCGTATAAGTTCGCTGATAACCTTTTCCTGATTGGGATAAGTATATGAAATAGGGGCGTCAAAGGAAATCACCATATTTTTCTTCTTATTCTCCCGAAATCAAAGCTCTCGTTGCAATTTTCCTTATTTTTAAAGACAAAATGCAAACTGTCACAAAAGCAAACAGCACAAGTCCGCCGCCGGCAGCCACGATCAATCCTACCGGCACTGTAAATGTACATTTTACAATTCCGATACCACTTAAAAACAATGCAGTCAACGGATTGATAATC
>ERZ808044.280-NODE-280-length-65798-cov-8.216034_pt1 | contig 65798 bp, 54 predicted proteins | sample MGYA00380195_ERZ808044 | MGnify/ENA primary metagenome ERZ808044 (study PRJEB31490, sample SAMN06133423) | mouse gut metagenome | isolation source: Z7_2 | host: mice | place: China: Chengdu | collected 2015-05 ...
GAATCTTCATAGGGCGGACGCCCGGGGCTTCTTGTCCGCGGTACGCGGGCAAGAAGATGCAAGGCTGAACTGTTACTTATATCCTTATCCGATTCCTGCTCTGAAAATAAAGATCGCCAGAATGCCAAGAAAGAAAAATGCCACAAATGCAATTTTTATTCGGTTTCCACGGCCACCTGCGCGACCTGTACCCGGATCTGCCAACATTCCCCAGGGAGAATATCTCTCCACCCCTGATAAATAAGAAGAGTTTCCTATGGTCCCCACACTGTGCAAAAATAATTCCCAGTCCTTTTGCAAAACATTACATCCAAAGGCAAAATCTTTTTCCAAACTTGTACTTTGAAAAGCCCGGAAAAAGCCGGATTCCCGGGAGTAAGCAGTAAGTTTCTGGTAAACAGGGTTCTTTTGCTTTTCACAAAACTGCTGATATGCATAATCCTGCCCGATCTGAACCGCCTTTCTGGGATTTTTCATTTTCATGTATGCAGAAAGGGTATAGTAGTAGACATCCGCTCCCCCTTTTTGACTCAGATAATGGTCCGTCATTTTCCCGATAACTTTCTGCAGACTGAGAATAAGAGAATTGGCCTGACCGCTTACCCCGGCAAATACCTGGCCCTTGATGGTCATAATTGCCGCCAACAATCCTGTAACTTCCTCATTTCTGGCACTGATATCCGGATTCTGGAATAAATTTCCCTGTCCGCTTACATGTGCAGCAAACTGGTTTGCTCTCTCCAGTTCTTTCGCAGAACAGAAAAGCGCACTTGTCCTGTGAAACGTATTTTCGGCAATACCTTTCCTGGCGCGATGAATGACCTCATTTCTCTGCCTTATTTGTTCTTTCCATAAATTTTGCTGCCTGTCATAGACTTGCCGGAACCGGACATTTTGCTTCCTGGAAGACTGATAAATCATCCCTTCCCCGGAAAACGGCAAAGATGACGCTGACGGCATCCCCCGGCCAGACTGCCGGACATATGCAGATGATGGCGTATGGATCTCCTCCCCTTTAAACGATGAAACAGTCACAGAATCAGAATGCCTGGCATTTCCATATCTCCCCGAAGCGGCCTGAACGAAAAGGCGATGTGCGGCCTGCAGTGACAATGATTTCCCGGCTGTCTGCCGGTATAAATTTGAACGGATACCATCTACCACGCCGGTTTCTCCGTTTTTCTCCAGCAAATGTGTCAGAAATTCCAGATTCTGATTCATGACCGAACTAAGTTTTTGGGCAAGCAGATCATCCAGACGCTGGAGCTGTAAAACCAGATTATCTCCTTCTGCATATTTAAGTGCCGCTTCCAAAAGTTCAAGATACAATTTTGAAAGTTCCTGAAGCTGATCGGACAGAGAACCCTCATACTCCGGCTGCCACGCCAAAAATGCTTCCCAGTCTTCTCCGGCCATTTCCAGTATCCATATAAGAATTTCCTCCACGGTCCTGTCTCCGTCTGTGCGAAGACGCAGATGCATATCTGAAAGTTGTGCCGTATCTTTTGGCTGGCATTGGTTCTGTTCTTCAGCATTATCAGATTGCATTTTTTCTCTCTGATCAGTAATCTTCTGTGCGGCCTCTCGAAACAGTGCTTCACCGGCTTTTATTTCTGCCTGCTGTCTGGCAAGCAAAAGTTCCATTTTAGCATCAACTGCCGGCTCCGAAGATGTGCCGGAAGCTTCTATTTTTGACATATTTTTTCCCTTCTTATTGCAGCATCATGTCATTCCCCTATCTACACTGCTGCAACATATTCCTGCTAAGAAATATCGGCACAATTGCGGAAACTCTAATAGTAAACCTGATATAACCCGCTCTAATATACCAGCTGGCACAAATCTTTTACAGGAATCTCATCGTCCCGGTCAAAACTATACTTGCCGCAATCCCTGCACCTGTCGCCAGTAATGCTCCGGGAAGTGTCCATCTTGTCTTTCTGATTCCAGCTGTCATAAAATAAACGCTCATGGTGTAAAACACGGTTTCCGTACACCCCATCATGATGGAAACCATGGTTCCCACAAGCGAGTCCGGTCCATATTCTTTAAAAATATCCAAAATCAGGCCTGTGGCCGCTGAACTGGACACCACACGCACCAGAATTACCGGTACCAGGGGAACCGGAATATGAAGCCAGCCAGCCGGGGTTTTCAACACTTCTGCCGCTGCTTCCAAAAAACCTGAAGCCCTTAAAATCCCCACTGCCGCCATAAGACCTATGAGTGTCGGCAAAATCCCGGCCACTGTTTTCATTCCCTCCACTGCCCCCTTTAAAAAGTCATCAAATACCGGCCGCCCGGATAAAAGGCCGAACCCCACAATATAAAAAATAACCAACGGAACCATAAATTCTGACAAAAAAATCAAAACATCCATGAAATCCTGCTCCATCTTTCTTCAGAATATTGTATTCTTCTGAAAAAACAGATATACTATAAAAATCGTAACGGCTATTGACACATGGCCCATGGTAAAAAGGTTATAAAAGTCCATATGCGGTAACAGTTCCGGGGGTATCTCAACTGTTACCGGAAAACAAAATCAGGAGGTCTCCATCATGAATATCTTATTTTTAGAATATCCGCCCTGCTCCACATGTAAAAAGGCCAGAGCCTGGCTGGATATCCACAAGTTAAACTACATATCCCGCCACATTAAGGAACAGAATCCAACAAAAGATGAACTCACTCTATGGTACAAAAAAAGCGGACTCCAGCTAAAAAAATTTTTTAACACCAGTGGTCAGCTATACAAATCAATGGCTTTAAAGGATAAGCTCCCATCCATGAGTGAAGACGAAATGCTTTCCCTTCTCTCCACTGATGGAATGCTCGTGAAACGTCCGATCATAATAACAGACACCTTCGTGCTTATTGGTTTTAAAGAAAGTGAGTGGGAAGAAAAGCTGGTATAACCCACCTTAAACATCATTCTGTCTCGATGAAGATATTTCTTCTTTTGTTCCATCCGGGTAACAGTACAGGCCCGCCCTGAACTGTTACCCGGCGGAAAAGCAGACCAGTAAAGCATATAGTAATTCAAGGTGTGAGATACCAATGTAAATGTGTCAATACACCGGGTCAGGAAATCTGTCTTTTTCTCTTATTTTCCCTGTATAGCAACCAAAAAAGTACCCCGGCCAGAAAGGAAGCAAGAAAAAACTCCGCCCCGAAAACTATCACTGTCAGATGTTTTTCCATCCAATGCAATGCCTTCCGGAAGAATCCTTCCTCCTGCGATAGTTCATGGGCACTATTTTTTATCTCATAAATATCCGCCTGTTCTTCCTCTTCCTGCTCTTCCTGCGTTTCTTTTTCCTCTGTCACAGCAGTGATTTCCTCATAAATTCCCACATATTTCCTTCCCTGAACCTCTGGTGTCTGCACCTGCCCTCCATACTTGACCTCTACATTTCTCATTCGCTTCACTCCGGAGGCTATGGCATTTCTGCACAATATCCCATCCTGCTCATAGCATTCTCCGTCCCACTCCACAGCTTCCACCTTATAACAGTCCTCCGGAAGCCCAAGATACTTCAAAAGCTCTTTCCCATACAGTACCAGATCCGAACCGGCAGGAATTTCTGTTTCTCCCAGAAGGAATCCATCCGAATCATACCCGGATACCGTTACAGAAAAAGAAAATTCACTATCCCAAAAACTATCCTTTTCCGCTGCTTCCAGCATTGGAAGCTCTCTTTCGTATTCCCCGCCGGTGGCGTCATCTATCAAAGTGACTACTGCCTTTTCGGGAGGTTCCTGGCGCCCTTCCAGCACATACGGAACAACGGCGGATGCATATGTTTTTGTCCCCTCCTTTACTGCCGGCTCAATTTTAGTGGAAACCAGCTGGTATTCCTTTCCACCCCGTTCCAAACGCTCTCCGGGAAGAAATGTCTCTCCGCCATCTGTAAATACAGGACTTTCATAAATCACTGTTTCCGCTTCTACTTCCGTTTCTGCTTCTGTTTCTACTTCTACTTCTGCTTCTATTTCTGTTTCAGCCTCTATTCCTGTTTTTGTTTCTGTCCCTTGTGCCCTGACCAAAAGACGGGAGTTTGGTCCCCCGACACAAAAAAGTGTCAGGGCCAGAGCTCCTAAAAAATACTTTAAACTGCATTTTCTCTTATTTACCATGTCTCTTCCTCCTCGTTATGATAACTAAAAACCCCAATGCCAAAAAGGAAATAGCCGATACATACGGCCAGGGAGTCCTTTCGTCTCCAGTCTTCGGTATCTGTTTTCGGAACCATCCAGAAGCATTCACATGGGCTACTGCTCTGCCATTTACATCCGTCTGATACTTTGCCGTAATCTTTCCAAACCTCTTTTCTGATTTCTGAAGTTTTTTGGTTTCTGTATTCTCCGGTTTTTCTGGTCTGTCCGGTTCTTCTGGCTGCTTCGGTTTCTCTGGCCTGTCCGGCTCATCCGGTTGCTCCGGCTTGTCCGGCTCTTCTGGTTTCTGCGGCTTGTCCGGTTCTTCTGGCTTCTCCGGCTCATCTGGCTCTTTTGGTTCCCCTGGCTCCGTTCTTTTATCTTGCATGACAACCCGGTCCACACTTCCGTCCAGAGAAACAGTAAAAGTAACTTCTTCTGCTGTCAAATAGCCCTCCGGCGCCGTTTCCTCAATAAGCACATACGTCTCGCCTGCCGTCAGCATTCCTTTTATAACATGTGGAATTATTTCTGAAATCCACTGATCAATAATCACTCCTTCCCTGTTTTTCAGAACCATCTTCGCTCCGGGAAGCTCTTTTCCCGTCACCATGTCTGTCTTCTTTATTTCCGCACAGGTTGGCTTGTCTTCCATTTTTATTTTTTCTGTACAGCCACTTTCACTGAGTGTAAACATAATTTCCTCTGCATATGCAAATCCCTCCGCTGCCATGATTTCCTCCAAAATATATGTTTTTCCTGGCTCCAGAAGCCCGGTAATCTCATGCCCCGAGCCATCAGAAATCCATTGTGTCAAAAGTTCTCCATCCGGGGTCTTAATTGCAAGAACAGCTCCGGGAAGTTCTCTTTCCGTGGCAAAATCTGTTTTTCTGATTCGTACCTCCGTTTCCCGATCCGCCAGATCTATGGTCTCCACCTGCCCTCCTGTTCCTGTAAGAATTGATGTCCTTCCTGTCAGCAGACGGCTTTCGTCATTAAACACTACGGTTTCTTCCAGATAATAAGTTTTTCCGGAAGAAAAGCACAGCCCTCCTTTTTCGTTTTCATCACCGGGGACCTGGTATAAAATATTGTCGTCCGTGACCGTCCAGCTGGCAAAAACCTGTCCGTCCTCATTTCTGAACCCATATTCTGTTCTTACCGGTATACGTCCACGAAGTGATTCTTCTCTCTGGTCCTTTTGGAACACGCGAAATGTCTCTGTTCCTGCCAGCAGGTTTTCTCCGTCTGAAAATGTGAGATTTTCCCGGACCGTCACAATCTCTCCTTCTGGTACCTCTGACAAGCTGCTGTAATTTGTCTCCTTTCCATCTTTCCACAGGCTGTATGAAGTCTTCACAGCTCTGCGTCCCATTACTGAAACAGATACAATCTGCTCCTCCATATTTTGATATGTAATTTGTATTTTTTTGAAATTTTCTGTTATTCCTATAATCCGCCTTCCATCTTCGGATACTGTAAACAATACCGGAGGTGAAATGGAAAAGCCCGATGGAGCCTTTTCTTCTACCAGTGCATACGTCTGGTTTCCGGACAATTTCCCCGTTACCAAATGGGGGGTATCGCCGGAAATCCATGTTTCTATGGGAGCACCATCCAATACGTACATCCCATTCTCTGTCCTGGTCCCATAAATAGCCAGGCTGGCTCCGGAAACAAAATGGCCTGTTTGGAAATTACTCTTTGAAAACTGCAGATTGGTTTCTTCGTTCTCTACCCTTAAATGATGAAAAATTGTAGCCTGATTGCTGTTCTCAAACCGAAAATTCCAGACAGTCAGATTCCTTCTATATCCATCGGGGGCCTGTACTTCCTTGACCTGATATTCATAAGGACGAATTTTTCCGGATGTGTCTCTGACACCTGCCGGAAGTTTTGGCGACATAGCCACGCCTTCCTCATTGGTCTCCATATATATCACCGCCCCCGTTTCTTTATTTTTCACTTCAAACCGGGCCCCGGAAAGTTTTTTCCCGTACCACTGTGCATCCTGCTTTTCAATCACAAGCCGTCCCTGTGCCGGATGATTCACAGCACGGATCACCGTTTCCATGGCACCATGAAATTCAATCAGCTGTGGTTCCATAGTCACGCAATAATCAGGTGCTCTTTTCTCTACCAGATAGCAGGTTCCCTCTGAAACAGGCGGCAGCCTGTGAAGACGCTGGTCGCCTGGCCCATACCCTTTGGGAATGTTTCCTTCTGCCAAATCATCCGGCGTATACACTCCATCAGTTCCGGAAATCCAGCGGTCTATCAGATATTCCTCCTGTCTTATAAAGCATCCATTTTCATCGGACCGGTACAATTCCAGTTCCGCTCCGGAAATCTGGTTTCCGTTTTCATCGGTCTTATCCACATACACATTCTGCGGATGGTTTTCCATGAAATACCGTTTTACAGATTTGTCCCGTTCCACTTTAATCAGCATCGGTTCTGCTGTTCGGTATCCTCCCGGTGTCTTTGTCTCCACAAGAATATAGTTTCCTTCCGGAATTCTGTCTATCCGGTGAATCCCGCCTTCCACATCATAACTTACCATATCTGCGGCATCCTCCCACCCCCCTTCTCTATAATGGAACTGAAATTCGTACGTTGTCTCTGGTTTACCAGACTCATCGGTTTTTCCCCGCCCGTCTGCGCTGACGGCCGTTACTCGCATCCGGCTTTCATCTTCCATCATCCATATCTGGGTTATGGTTTCCCCATTCCCCGTGGAATGACTTTCCAAAAGCCTTGCATCTGTTCCTCCATCTCCTGGTGTACCCTTCCATGAAAATTCCTTAAATGTACTGCCATACTCCGAAAACATTTCTTTATACGCCTCAGTAACTGCGTTTTCATATTCCGAAAAATCTTTGGAAATCCAGGTGTCCACGGGATTCTCTTTCTCATATTTATACTGTCTGCCCTCTTTCACCGCCACTCCATTCTCATCCATAACAGCCGGATACAGGGTAAGCTCTGCTTCATATGGATGTGTCAATGGCCTTTTATTTCCTTCGCTGTCCTTCTCATATTTAAAAATTTCCAGCTTGGTATGGTCATTCTTCAACACAAAACTCTGAAGCTCTGATGTGGGCTTCACCGTAATTTCCATACGTTCCGGAATATATCCCTTTGGTGTGTCTAATTCTTCCAGTATATAGTCACCCGCAGGGATCCCCTCAAAATATTCAGGAGTCTTGCCTGTTATCCACATGGCCTGCACTTTCACAGGGCTGTTATCCACAGGATTTTCTACATTCCAACAGGCAGGTGTTTCCTCGGCTTTGCACATATAATATCCCTTGGGATATTTTGCATAATCAGAGGTATATATTCGATTCGCCCGATATAATGCCAGCTTCACTCCTTCAATGGCACCGTTGGTATAGGCCCCTTTCCCTTCTGTCTTCCACTGTGGCCCTGCTCCCATTTCATTTTCTGTTACTGATAAACGATAGGTATCCGCAGCATCCACCTTCAGAATTTCCACCTTGATTTTTTCATCAACCATGGAAACTCTCTGGATTCTTTCCTTTTCCTCCACACAAACAGCCACCGGCAGAGCTTTTACATACCCCTGCGGAGCTTTGAGCTCTTCCATAATATATGTTCCCGGAATCACGCGCCGTAAAAGATCCTCCTGCCCCCAGGTCATTTCACCATCAGAAGGATCCTGGGGTGTTCTCTCTCCCGATATCCAGACATTTGGTATCACCCACGCCTCTCCGCTCCTGTGTTCCACAGATATTCCGTTGGAATACAGCTTTTCATGGTTTAAAATCATATATGCAGCCCTGTTATAAGATTCCAGGAGATCATCGAAAACATATCCCAGATAGTCTCCATCTCTGTCATATACCTCCTCTCCCTTTTTATAAGATTCTCCATTTCCGGTATAATATCGGACCATACCAAAACTGTCATATTCCGGCTTCAGTATTTTTTTAAACTTTCCGGAAACCGGATCCCAGGTCCCTGTAATGTAGGCATCCTCTGTTCCTGCATTAACTTCTCCCGGTCTTCCGGTCAGAATCTTCTCTCTTTTTAGGACATTCCCATATTGATCTTTAAGTATTTTTACCGGCCAGACATAGAAGTGCCCCTCTTCCTGTCCAAGAGGTCCCTCCCCGGACTTTTCCACATATGCCAGCCCTGTATATCCGTCCACCTGGGCATCCCGGCACAGCTCTTCATCCAGATGATAAATAACCGTATTCTCATCCAGCCGGGTAAAGGCCTTTGCCCCCTCATCATAGACCACCTTGGCAAGGTCTCCCCCTGCCAGTTCCAGAACGGGACGTCCGCCCTTTATGGCATAAATAGAATCTGTGTCAAAGGTGATTTTCAGCCTCTCTCCGCTTTTTCCATATCCGAAAAGGGTTCCGTCTGCATCCTTATACAGTACCTTCATTCCCCCAAGGTCATAAAACAGCACAGAGGTGTCCTTTCGTTCCTCTTCCTTAACCTTCCACTCCTCGTCCTCTTTGCAGAACCTTACTGTTTTTCCGGCGTACCCTTCTTTCACAATTGCATCCAACACTGTTCCGTTTCGGTTCCGGATAATTTCCAGGCCTTCAAACGCATAGTCTTCCCTGTCCCCGGAAGGACGCACTTCTATGGCTTCATAAAGAGCCATATGGGCTCCGGCCACATATCGGTTTTCATGGTCTGCCGTTTCCAGTTCTCTCATTATGTATCCATATCCCTGAAAAACCCCGTTTTCGTATACGATTTCCACCGGCTCCCCAGCCTCCTTTCGCCCTTCCAGATACTCCAGGGTTCCCTTCTTCCAGCCAAAGCCCATATATGTTCCAAGGTTATTGTAACCTAATTCCAGATTTTCCAGTCCGTATATCGCCCGGAGGGCAGAAAGGCTTCCTTCTACCCGTCCTGACACCTTCATACCTCCATAGGAAACATCCGTTTTTATCTTAGAAACCTCCAGGCTGGTCGCTGTATCATTCACGTAAATCCTGGCTGTTTCCAGCTTATCCTCCGGCTTGTTTCCATCCGGCCTTTGTCCATATGTATAGAGAACAGCTGCTGCCTTCTCCATCTCTCCATCCGGATAATAGGAAACAGCATCACTGTATACCTCCACAGGAATCGGATTGCTCCTCACATATCCAGAAGGCGGCTTAAGCTCTGCCAGAACATAAACACCCGCCTCTAAAGGCTGCGGCGTCTCTGCGTATCCTGTTGTCTGATACATCCCCTGCCCTCCATCATAGATCGTGGTAAGCCCCAAACGCTTTCCTGTCTCAATTCCAGTCCCATCATAAAAAGCAATCATATCTTCTTCCCTGCATATGGGAGTTCCTGCCGGAACCGTCCCATAAAAAGCAGATCCGGCAGTTTTAAGCCCGCTCCATGTCCGGGCAAACGGCGTAATATTTTCCGCTCCCATGGCCTCTAAAAACTGTCTGCTTCCGGCTATGACCGTCTCTTTTCCATACCGCTTTACAGAGCCGTCTCCGTCCTTTTCCTCATTTCGTTCCGCCGCATAAAAAGCAAAAACAGCGTCCTCATGAAGTATTGGTTCCCCGGTCTCCGCATCCAGCTTTTCCAAACGGATTTTTGCCCGGTAAAGCCGGTTTAAAAATGTCTGGCATGCGAAGCCCTTCATCTCTTCTGTTTTCTCCGGTTCAATCACAGTCCATGGTACCAACATGGGGGCATATCTTCCGTCATAAGCAGTTTTTACCCCGGTCATTGCGAATACACCGTCTTTTAAGTACAGACCTTTTCCATTTTCCTCCCCGCCTTTTCCTCCTTCAAATAATACCTGATTTTCTATGGAACCCTGCTCACTGATGGAATTATAGTGATAGTAAGCCGAAACAGCCGGATTCCTGTAAGGTGTCAGATAAAACTTTGCTTTATCCGGCGATAAGCCATATGGGTACACTTCAAAATCTCCGTCATGATTATGACAGCTGACCACATATTCCCGCTCCGGTTCTGTATGATTTTCACTCCATTCTTCATTAAAACGAATGAAATATTTTTCTGCCAGACAGACTGGCGTATCCGATTTTTGATATCTGTATGCCTCTGCATATGCTCCCGGAAATGTGCTTTCGGCTTCTCCTTCATAAACAGACGGAAGAGAAATCTCTTTCGGAGCATCTATCTCATAGTGTCTGTTTTCAAAATCCATCCACCGGGCTTTGAAGGGCTGCTGCTCCGCCAGCACATAGTCCCCGTATGGCAGATATGGGGAGATTCCATAAAAATACTCCACTTTCTCTCCATTCTGCTTTACATGGCCTGCGGCCAGCGTCGTCATATCCTTGTCAATTCCCCCTTCTTTTTCTGTATCCCAGGAAATGGCGTAGAGAGAATCCAGATCATAGAGAAAGAATGGTTTCAGATATTTCTCCGCCTCCAGAATTGCCGCATATAAAGCTTTATCATACCGTTCATCCGTATATGCTGCCGTTTCTTCCGTACCCATATGCTCTTTCAGATACCAGGTAACTGCAAATTGGCGTACTGCATCGGAACGTCTGGCATTTTCTCTCGCTTCTTCGGAACTGTTTATTGTATTTTCTGTCTTTGTATACAACCCCTGTGTAAATGGTTTAAAAGAGGAATTTAAAATTTCCGATTCGTTTCTCCATTTATCTGTATTGGCCACCTGTATCCCATGGAAAAACTTTTCATAATTGTAAAGCTCCATGTCTGACTTTCCCTCTGCCCCATTTTCTATTTTTACAGATATCGTCTCCAGAAGCCTCCTTGAGGTCTCCTTCGTATATAACTTTTGGACCAGTTCCGGAAAGTTTTTATGATACAGCTCTGCATCTACCTGCTGCCCATCCTTATCCATCCACACTATGGTTCCGTCTTCCCCGCAGAACAACCGTTCAAGATTTGATTTTAAATAAAGCTTAAACCGAAAATTTCCAATGGCTTCCCCATCCATAACATCCTTAAGTACCTTAATTTTCTGCTTAATAGGCCGTTCCAGAACCTGAACCGGTGTATTTTTGGAGCCTCCATCCTCACTTATCTTATTCTGACCCCGGTAAATCAGCTGTTTTGTGGCAATATAGGTATCTGAACCATTGTCTTTGGCATTCACAGACACACAAAAAGAGGCGCCGCCAAACCGCATCAGATATTCTGCATATCCGATGACATCGCCTGACCGATATCCATATACGTTCCCGTTCCCCAGCTGCTTCATATCTTCTTCTGACAGTACCACCTGCTTTTCAGGCAGTTTTGCCATAAATGAAAGCGACAGCCTTCCATTTTCATCAGTAAATCTCTTCCCATAGCTGTCTGTTCCCTCTGCCTTCACCAGAATCCTGTAACTCCCTGTACCTGCATCGTATGTCACTTCTGTAAGCGGTACATCCGTTTCTGTAAGTTCCATTTCTGTGGTAATTTCCATTTTGTCTTCCGTCCTGGTCAGGGGTACTCTGTATCCATGGCTTTTGTCGCCTTCCAGATAATCTACGATTTCTTCCCCCCGGGAATGATATACCATAACCTGATGATTTATTTTTTGGATTTTCCCATCCGGGTTCATCATGACCGCTGGCGTCAGTGTTACATCAATATAGTACCTCTTTTCTCCCTGGCTCCCCATGTAATACTGCCGCTCCACAAAATACTGGTATTCACCGGACGATACATACTCCTGATATTCCCAGCGAAGGGTTTTAGGATTTTCCAGAACTGAATATACTCTATCCACCTCCGGTTTTCCGTTCTTCATTTCCATAGTGAAAAATCTCCGGCTTCCCCGTATGGACGCGCCGGCATATAAAATCACTGTATATGTATCTCCCTCTTTCTTCACCGCATCAATTCCGCCAAAACTCCACTGCGGATTGTTCTGATACCAGGCAAAAATTTCCATTATCACATCATTAACCGAAATATCCGTCCCCATATTTTTTAGAGGAAGCGGTGCAACTGCCGCTCCATATACGGTTTTTACTGCCGCCATACCCGGGGTTGTCGTCATCCCATACTGATCCGGCTGTCCTTTTTTCACACCGCGGCTGTAAACCGGAGCATCCTCAGAAGAGCATATACCTTTCCAGTTTACAGGGATTTCATAACCATTTTCCTTTAAAATCCGTTCTACCTCTGCCTTTATATAGAGAAATGCAGCATCATTTTCATCTGATAAATCATGGTCTCTAATCCTTTCCTGAAGTATCGCCCTGTCCTGTTCCAGTTCCAGACGTTCTAATTTCATAAGTACATTTCTGGGAACCTGTTCCGCTTTCAGTATTTGCCATTCCATGCGGCTTAAGGGAATTTGTCCTGTAAGGTTTCCCTTTTCGTCGTATTCCGGCTCATATTTCACATTGCTTTTGTCACTTTCTGCCTTCTTCCAGACCTGGTTTCCATTCTTATCCTTTACCGGCACCTCCACTGTTCCGGTCACATGGGGACCGGTCACCTCCCTCTCTCCGGAATCTACGCGGTAAAATTCTGTATCCTTTGGGAATCCTGATACAATAATCTCATATCCGTCTGTTCCCAAAACGGAATTGACTGTTTCTGAAGATGTAATAGAAAAAGGAAGCTGATCATATCCGGTACCATTGCCATCTTCTCCTTCCATAGAAGCCGAAATCTCCGGAAGAGAAACCACAGCAGTTCCGCTTGCTGAACCAATATGCGGCGGTGTTTCAAAACCTGCCCCTGCATTGGACCATTCTCTGGAAATTCCATTTACAGAAAGCTCATATCCTTCGCTTCTGGATAATTCTTTTATATAATATTTTCCAAGGAGCAGCGGACGTCCAATCCAGTAATTTCCATTTTCCTTCTGGTTTTTTTCATACACGTTTTCCGGCCCGGTCCAGTCCATATCCGTCCGTTTTACCGGGCAACCTACCTCATAGCTGTACGTCATTCCCGGTGCCCTTGTATACACCAGAAAATCGGCATCCCCGTTCCCGTCCGTTACCGCCGTGGCTGTCAGATCATTTTTACGGTAAACAATCCCTGTATTGGTCAGATTTCCATTCTGCGCCAGTTCCGCATCGGGATGCACAAGATCCTCAGCGGCGAATAAACCATAAACAGCCCCCTCCAGGGTCCCGTCTCCCTCAGTGTCTCCATAAGAGGAGTATTGGTCGCCTTCCTTTTTATACAGGTCCAAGTCTCTTTTGTTAATATGGATTCTTCCCTCTGTTCTGTGATCACGGACCTCCCAGAAATCAACACCGTCCTCCATATTTTTGTTGTGAGAAAAAAGATCTGATTTCCCAGTCTCCAAATGCCGGATCCCATCCTCTTTCGCCATATCCAGATAAGAATTAAAATCCCCTCCTCCGCTCTCTTCCCAGTCACTGTCATCACTGTCTTCTCCGGAGGCCTCCGTCCCCCGCAAAGAGAATATCTGCACAAGTCTCCTTTCCCATGGAAAAATCGCATCTGCATCTGTGGCAGTGACCCCGGTCCCCATGGCAACCGCATTGGAATCTGTGGCGGCGGCTACGGTCCCCACGACAATGGCATTGGATGCCGTGGCGGCAGCTACGGTCCCCACGGCAATGGCATTGGAACCTGTGGCGGCGGCTACGGTCCCCACGGCAACCGCATTGGATGCTGTGGCCGCAGCTACGGCTCTGACATCCGCGGCAATGGCATCGAACGCTTCAGTGGACGTATCAAAGCTTGTAGCAGGAGCCGGTAACGCGGCTATCATCCGCTCTGTAAAAAGGGATACCGCCTGCATAGGCCATCCCGCATCTTCTATGACTTCCTCATTCTTTTTACCATCACTATTTCGTACCTCTTTGGCTTCTGTGTTTCCGGAATACCAGATATTTTCCAGAATATCCTGGCTGCTTCCCTCTGTCACAACGGATTTTGCACCCGCTTCCGACGATGTGGTTGTTACCATCTCAATGGGAATATCATCCGAATGGAGATCATGGAGAATATATCCTGTTCTGGCCTGAATTTCCTTCCACGTATATGTAAATCTCAATCCGGTAAACTTCTCATAGGTCTCCTCGCAATCTGCTTTACACCCTGAGCTTTCAAATGCACTTTCTCCTGAATCATCCAAGTCCACATTCCTGGCTTTTTCCTCCCCGTTTTCGGAGCCGGCGTCCTCCAGGCCTCCGTTTTCCAGTACATGGCTCACCTCTTCATATGCATCTTCATCCTGCATCCAGTGAAAGTGCGTCCCGCCCCCGGCTGCTGCTTCCTGCTCACATGCCTCCACAAGATCCATCCACGCCTGAGCTGCCGCCCGGTTCTTGTCCTTTGTCTGCTCTATGCTGTCCTCGTCGATCTCCACTTCCCCGCCGGACTCTTTATCTCCTTCGGCTTCCGGCAGCCCGGCCCACTGAGGTATCCCATGCCCGTCACAATATGTCTTGGAATATTCATATCTTCTGGTATCTGTATGGGTAAGCATTCCATTTTCATCCGTAGTGCCCTCCGAAAATATCAGAAAATCCTCCCATGGTGAAAAACTTATTTTTTCCCTGGACAGTCCGGCATCGGATTCATCCCCGCCCAGCAAATTCTGGTCCTCAAACCTTTCATAAAGATAAAACTGGCTTCCCTTAAGTGGCATTCTGGTCTCGTCATCCAGCTTTTTAAGTTTCACATTATAATGGGATTCAAAGGTCTCTTCATGCCTGTAAATGCAAAAAGTAAGCTCCGGATCATCACTCCCGTATTCCGGCGACGGATTATCTCCCGTTCCGTCCTGACTGATAACCAGATAAAAAAACATGTCCGATGGGGCAATCCGGATATCCGCCTTATAAAGCCTCTGGTGGTTCGGCGCATTGATACATGCCTTAAAATCCATCCACTGATGGAGATAGTCGTCATTCCAGCTCCCCTCTGTATACCAGCCAGAATTTCCCCGCATGGTAATCTTATACCGCACCATGGTTTTATTGTATTTTTCCTCCTCCGACATGGTACTGCCCACCGCATTTTCATTGGCCACCGCCGACCCATTGTTATGTATTTTTATAGAATCACCGCTCCAGGTGATTTCATAAAGGTTTTCACCCATGGCAGACTTTGCAATATTTTTGTCCTGGGACGCATCCAGCCATCCCACATTTCCTCCGGTGGATCCATTGTCCCAGACGCTCTGGGGTTCAATCTTCGCAATATCCCGAATAAATTCACTTCCCAGAACAAATTCCGTATCTAAAGCCCCTGGTCCATCGGAGAAGGGCAGTACCGAAAACGATACTGCCTTTTCTTCTGATGTTGCTTCTCTTATGGCCTCCGGCGCTGCTTTTCCTGTCCCTGTTCCCTCCGCAGAGGCCTGTTCCATAACGGCAATGGCCCGCGCCTCAATTTCCGGATTATCCGCCACCCAGGCAAATTTTGTCGTTCCGCTGTCCTTAACCTTTTTTACTGTATTGGGCCCCGATAATGTGGAAGCAATCTGAGCGTAAAGCGCCGGATCATATTTCTGCGATGCCTGCTTTAAGGCCTGCCAGTTGGAGGGATATGCCCAGAAAAGCCGTTTTGTCTGCGTCACCGTAAGCGGGGAAGGAAGCGTATCATATTTATAATTGTCATACCGATCCACCGTCTTCCATCCCTTTCCGCCATCCAGACAATAAAACGGCGCCGTTGCCTTCTGAGGCCAGATATCCGATGCCTGGGCGGGAATTGTAATTCTGACCGATGACAGAAAAATTATTGCTGCCATCAGTCCGGAAATTTTTCTTTTTCCTTTCTTCCAAAGTTGTTTCATAAATATCCTGCTCCTCTCCCTTCCTGTCCCGCATAGCATTTCTCTTATTCCTTTTCCGTTTTCCCAAGAGATTGTACCCTGCCATTTACCATCCACGCACCGGAGACATCCACTGTATATCCATCTGGTGTTTTCGTATCAGAAAACATTTTTCCGCTTTCCGGATCCATGTAGTAGCATTTTCCGTCAATCCAGTTCCAGCCTGTGACCATCCGCCCATCACGGCCGAAGAAATACCAGAATCCTCGAATCTCATGCCAGCCCGTATACATGTGCCCCTGACTTCCATCGGAGGCTTCATGGAAATAATACCACCCGCCGTCCTTCTCATCCTGATGCCACCCTGTACGCATAGCACCGTCCGGACCAAACCAGAACCAGGAAGCGCTCTCCTGCCCCTCTTTAGCATAAGAATTCTGGATATAAGCCCATTCCTTTGTATATGTGTGTCCGCCGTTTGTAAAAAGCCACTGGCCCTTTTCATTCTGCTTCCATGTACCAGTCACAATGCCAAGCGGTGCTTCTACCCCCGTACCGGAAGCGGTACTCCCGATGGAACTCCAGGATTTACTTCCCCCAAAGCTTCCCAAACTTCCTGAGCTTCCCGAGCCAGATGAATAAATTTTGCTGACCATCTCAAACTTTAACAGCACGTCCACCGCCTGGCTTATATTTCCGGACTTTACTATAATCTGTGTTGTTTTTTCAGCAGTACGTGGATACCGGTTCATTGCCTCCTGAATCCAGGGGGCATTTGTCACCGGCACCACCAGCCCATTTTCATCCATGGAAAGCAGGGATGTATCCATCTCCCAGGTAACCACAGGCCATTCATCCCTCTGAACATCCCGGCCTGCCTCGCCATCAGGGGCCTTGGGAAGCACCTCTGCGGTTATTTTCTGCCCGCCGATTCCTGTCCAGGTCAGAGTCGGTTTTGAGGCCCTCCCCGTCTTCGTAAGAGTCATATCAAATTCCAGTACATTCTTATCCACTGTCACAGACTCCGGCTGTATTTTTGTTTCATCCACTGTTTCGAACATCACAGCCACATCACAGGAGGCAGTCTCTTTATTGCCCAGTTTATCATCCGCTGTAACCGTTACTTTGGCAAAGCGTTCTCCATGTCCGCCCTGCTTCTCATATGGCTGTTCCTTATGCCTCTCCCTGTCAGCTGTAATAATGTCCTGAATCCACTTTGTCTCCTTTACAGCGGCCACACTGGCATTTTTATAATCGCTTCCCTTCGCTTCCTCTCCATAACTTCCCGCATCCACCTGTATTACATTTTCATCATCCACACTCCAGTGAACATTCTTTTTATCAAAATAATCGGGATGAAAGGATGCTGAAAGCGTCTGGGGAGCCGTCACAGAAATAGTTTCCTTCGGTATCCTCCTGTCCCCGGAAAGCGTTCTCGTGACCGTAAAGGAAAGAGCCTTTTTATCCAGAACAGCTCCTTCTGCCGCCACTCTTGTTCTGTCCTTAATCTGAAAGGTCACAGGTATTTTACAATTGGCCGTCAGAGGTTTTCCTTCAAAGCTGGCTGCCGGTCTTGTCTTCGCTGTTACGACTGCCAGCCCTCCAAGATTCCCATTTCCGTAAACGGTATCGGGAATTGCATACTGGTACCCCCTGGCCGCCTGCTCTTTTTCCTCCCTCTCAATGATGTCTCTGAAAAAATCTGCTTCCAAATTCAGCTCAATGGATGCGCTTTTTTCCGTATACCCCTCCTCATCCTCATCACCGTTTGATTTTAAAAGAATCAGGCCCTCATCATCCACACTCCAGAAAACGCGGCTGTCTGCCACATCATTGTTCTTATCCACAACGGCCTCAAGCTTTACTTCCTGTACCCTGGTTCCTTCCTCCAGTCTGCCGTCAATATATCTGGCAATCAGTTTTCCTGCTCCATTTCTCACCTCTGTCACCAGAGACGGGGCCTTCCGGTCACCGTTTCGTGTCTGGGTTACCCGAAATGAAAATTCCTCCGGCACCATACGGATATTGGCAGCCACTTTTTTATAAACTGCTGAAATTTCTGTATCATGATCCGGCATTACAAATCCATAGGAGCCTCCTGTCTGATAGGACATATCCGTCCTCTTCCCGTTTTGATCTGTATAAGTTGGAACCCCGTCCATCTGATATTTTTCTTCTAATGTGTTCTTTGGCGCCGTCATTACGGTAACGGTATCGCCGGGAGCAATGGCGCCGCGGCGGGATTTATGGAGCTCTTTGCTGTATGCCGAACCTCCCTTTGCAGTCAGAGCGGCCACGTCATAATAATTTTCCACATTGGCTGCCGTATCAATCTGAAGAACCGATAATAAAAATCCCCTTACCGGACGGCCCACAGAGCTAGGGGCAAAATGATCCGGAGAAAATTCCATTTCCAGAACGGCATCCTCTGTATCAATGATGTGCAGCATCCCTTCTTCCAGCTCCTCATAAAAATATTTCTCCTCCTCCGGCCTGGTATTTTGCCCCTGGACCAGAGTAAAAAAATTATCTTTGCTGTGCCAGAAACCGACATGAGCATCATAAGTAAAGCTGTTGTCATCAGGAATCCCGGAGCCGCAGATTCCGGCCGCAATTTTCGCCTCCGAATCGGCAAATAAATAAGCCAAATCCGCTCCCGTTTCCGTTCCGTACCGGAAATGGAATCCTGTATCCCGGGTTCCGATGAAGGTCCCCTCCCTGGCGGCGCTTCCCAGCCCTGATCTTCCGATTGTGCCTTCAAACCTTGCCGTTTTCATTTTACCGGAAGCGTATTTTCCCGAAACTCCCCCGATGGCCTGGGAACCACTGCCCCCGATCGTCCCCATCACGTGGACATTAAAAATATCCGTATCATTCTGGAACCCGGCAATACCGCCTACATAGCCGCCTCCCTGAATCCGGGCCGTCAGGCTGTCTCCCGAATTCACTGTACAATCAGCGATCAGCGCCTCTGTGGCCCTGCCCGCAATTCCTCCTGTGTAGGTTTCCCTGCCCTTTCCGGAATCAATAGCCACATGTTCGGCCACACAGTTTTCCACTATGGTTCCTTCGGAAATGCTTCCTGCCACACCTCCGGAATTTCCGGCAGTCCGCAGTGTTCCTGTCACTGTCACATTGCGGATTGTGCTCCCCTCTGCGCTTCCGGCGAGGATTCCCACATTTTCTCCCGCTGTAATCACATGTCCGGGCTTCACTGTAAGATTTATAATTTCCGCATTTTCAACTGTCCCGAAGAGCCCCGCCTGATCCCATTCAGGGCGGTAAAGGCGGAAGTTGGAAATGGTTTTACCTTTTCCGTCAAAATGCCCGTCAAATGCCATGGCCTCTCCGGACGGAACCTGAGAGATATCACGGCAGAACCCAATGGGAATCCAGTCCATTCCACCCAGGTCAATATTCTTTACCAATTCAAAGTATGCGCCGGAATAATCCCCTGGATAAGTGCCTTCCGAGGGTCGTATTTCCATTCCTCTGGCCGCCAGCTCAGAAAGGCCCATCAAATGTGCTTTTGTTGAAATCTGATATGGTTTCTCCCTGGTTCCGTCTCCCATCTTTCCACTTAAAAATCCCATATCTCCAATCCATCCGTCCCATAGCGTTCCTGTATCAGAAGAGCGCATTGTAAACATTGCTGCGTTTGCCCCCGTAGCCGTAAACCGAAACTTCCCGGATTCATTTCCGGCCAGCCCCCGGACAGGTACTGCGGCAGAAATACCAACACAAAGCCCAAGGGCTGTTACCATACGTAAAATCTCATTCCATTTCTTTTTTCCAGTCAGCATGTACTTCCCCTTTCTTTTTTGCAGCAGATCAGATCGCCTATGAACTGCTATTCCTTTATAACCGTTCAGCCTTGCATCTTCTTGCCCGCGTACCGCGGACAAGAAGCGCCGGGCGTCCGCCCTATGAACTGCTACGTTACATTCTTTTTACATCTGCGGCAGGCAATAAGCCGGACGGAATCCCATTGCCCCATCAAAAACCTGAACCGGGCGGATACATCCCCGGATCAGATCCACCGCATATTCCCACTCGCCATATGCAAATTTGTTGCTGCTTTCTTCCATAAACACAGGGGTACGAAGCCAATAACCCTGACTATATGGGCTTTCTTTGCCTGACACCTCCCAAAGAATATCCCGGTATTCTAAAGCTTCCTCCAGCGACAGTAAAAACCACTGATCCATCACAACCTGAACCGGAAGATCCATTTTGGAAAGTTCTGCGTCCGAAAATTCCATAAATGCTCCCTCCTCTGTCTTTCCTGAAAAAGCAGAGTTTACCCCTGTATTAATAAAAGCCAGGTCCTTTTCACTTGCCTTTCCGCTTTCCAGGAGCCATTTTCTGGCATCAGAAGTCTTGTAATTGCTGGTCTTTCCAAATGTAATGATTTTTCTTTTGGAGTCTGTGCTGTCAATATCAGACCGTATAACAGCCTCGCATAAGAACAATGCGTATTTTTGATTATCAGAATAATTCACACTATAATCTTCGTCCACACACCGGAATTTGTAGGTTTTTCCGCCGATTTCCCGGCTTTGTATTTCTCCCACTGTCCAGTATTTCCGTTCCGCTTCCTGCTCCCCTTCTATTCTGTCTTTACAACGGTCGCAAAAAGTATCACCATTTTTATCCACATGACCTGGTGGTGCTGCAGATATGATCTGCTCCTTCCCACACAATTCGCAGATTAATTTTTCCTTTCTTCCCCACAGGCAGCTTTCCTCCTCCAGGCTCTCCGTCTTCCATTGATGGCTGCAAGTGTCTCCTCCGGGCCTTCGCTCAAACCCAATCCGGCAGGTTACATATTTTTTCCCGTTTTCCTCATATTCCAGAATTTTTGTGTTGGAAATATTGATGGTTTCCGGAAACATCTGGGCGATTATCAGGGTATCCGGCTCATAATCCTCTCCGGTAACAAAAAACTCATTCCGTTCTCTTCCGTAAACGGAGGAAACTGCCTCCATAAGAAGTCTTCTGCACTCCCGTGCATTGGAAACCGTGTATTCTGCCCCATCTGCCATTTCACTGGCATAAGACCGCAGCGTTGCCTGGCAGTTCGCAAGGACAACAAAAGAACCTGCTGCTGCAAGCGTTTTTATTATTTTTCTTTTCATGAAACCTCCTGGATTTCCTGGCAGAAACTGCCATTGACTGTTTTGTTTAGAATTGAGAACTCATTTCTGAATGGTCTTATTGTATCATGCACATCATCGTTCGTCCATGCCTGATCTGTCAAAAACTGACAAGAAAAAATATGCAAAACGCTGAAAATACCCGGAGACATCCCCGGGTATATATATTAATTTCCGTAAGTAAGGCGTACCAGCTCTTCCACTGTTGTGATTCCCTGTTCAATCAAATGAAGCAGATTTTCCTTCAGGGAACTCATTTTCTGGACCGTTCTGGCATATTCATAGATTTTCTCCGCCGGACATTGTTCTGTAACCATCCTGCGGATTTCCCTATCCACGAGAAGGACCTCATGAACTGCCACCCTTCCCCGGTATCCCGTATGACTGCACAGATGACATCCCATTCCCCGACGTACAAGTCTGGCTTCCGGTCCCAGAATCCTCCGTTCCTCCTCATTTGGCTCAACCATTGCGGCACAATTGGGACAAATCTTTCTGGCAAGTCTCTGAGCCAGGACTCCACTTAAACTGTTGGCCACCATAAAAGGCTCCACACCCATATCTGTCATTCTTACTATGGCGCTGACCGCATCGTTTGTATGCAGTGTGGAAAGTACCAGATGGCCTGTAATAGCAGCCCGGACACTGGTCTGCGCTGTTTGACTGTCCCTTGTTTCTCCCACCATAATCACATCCGGATCCTGCCTCAAAGCAGCACGAAGTCCCCGCTCAAAGGTCAGACCTGCCTGTGGATTCACCTGTATCTGATTGATCCCATCTATGTATTTCTCTACGGGATCTTCTATGGTTACAATATTGATGGGCTTTTTCACCAGACTGTCTAAAATCATATAGAGCGTTGTAGTTTTACCAGATCCCGTGGGTCCTGTGATATACATGATTCCACTGGAATACTTTAAAATTTCCAGTACTTTGCGGTAACTGTCCTCATCCATTCCAAAAGTATCCGCCCGGTCAATGGCAGAGCTTGTGTTTAAAAATCGAAGCACTATCTTTTCGCCGTATATGGTGGGAACCGTGCTGGTTCTTATATTCATTTCCAGTCCATAAATAACCGTTTTAAAATGACCATCCTGAGGAAGGCGTTTTTCTGCAATATCCATGCCGGAGAGAATTTTTGCTCTTGCGGCCATGGGAGGATGCAGATTTTTATCCAGTGACGCATATTCCACTAACTGACCATCAATTCTCATGCGGACCACCAGCCGTTTTTCCCTTGGTTCTATATGAATGTCACTGGCATTGTTCTTATATCCCCGGACCAGGAAACTGTTCAGCAGTTTAACCACCGGCGTCTGGTCCCCTTCTCCCAGCTCCCCTTCCAGAAATGAATCCATGGAGTCCTCTTCCTTATCCACGGCAGCCGCGTTGGCCGCACTGGCAGCCGATCTTGCCTCAATCTCCGCATAATAATCTTCAATAGCCTTTGTGATCTCCTCTTTAGGAGAAAGAACATATTTCACAGGACCGTCCACTGCCAGATTTACCTCCTCTTCTGCATAAAAATTCATCGGATCATCTATGGCAACTACCAGTGTCTCCTCTTCAAACCCAATGGCAATCAGATTATTTCTCTTTGCAATTGTATAAGGAATCCGCTCTACTGCCCTCTCGTCAACGGGCCAGAGGGCTGCGGATATTACTTCCATTCCCATCTTCTGTCCAAGAGCGCTTAGCAACTGCTGTTCAGTCATAAATCCCATCGCAATTAACACTTCCTCAAAGCGGCTTCCTTTATGTAGCTTCTGCCATTTAATGGCTTCCTCGATCTGCTCCTCCGTAACAACCCCATACTCCTTAAGTATTGCTCCAACCGGGATCTTATTCACAGTTTATCTCCTCTTTCTTCTGATACCAGAGTACAGGTGAAACATCTTCGCCGGCCTCTGCATTTCCCTCAATGTAGCAGCCCTCATTCAAAGTCATATTTAGCACTGAAAAAAGCTCTGTTCTTTCATACACAACCTCATTTTCATCCTCCAGACGCACTGTCAGACTCAAATCACTTTGTCCCATCACTCTTGTTTCCAGCTTAAGTTCTGCGAAATCCAGAAATTTATCAGAAAACACAGGCCTCCCGTGCATCCCTCCGGAAACGGGAGTTCCTTCCCTTACCATCAGAGTCCCTTCCACATATATTGCATTCCAGCACTCCTCTTCAGGTGGTCTCTCCTCTTTTCCATCTCCAATCCATACACGATTCGCAAACCTTATCTCGTTGGCCACATATTCAAATATGGCATCGCCTGCCATAAATCCGGCTTCCCTTTTATTGACCTTACAAATTATATTTCGGCTTATGGTAAGCACCGGAAGCGCTGCCACAAAAATCATACCAGAAACCATGGCAGCAACCATAAGCTCAACCAGAGAAACGCCTTTTCTTCTCTTCATTATTTTTCCTTTCCGACTCCTATGACCTGAATCAAAATCCTCCCCTGGTTTTCTTCATCATATACCCTGTATATCCTTCCGGCATCTGAGGTTATGCAAATTCCCTCTTCCAATTCCATACGCAATATTCCATTTATCGCATTTTCTTCCTTCGCCATTCTCTCACCGATGTCCGCGTTTGCCCTTGAAAGCATATCCATGCGGACTCCCATGCCTGTGGAAAAGGAAATTCCCAAAAGAATCATCTCCACAGACATCAAAAAAATCATAATAGCCACCATAACTTCCACCAGTGTAAAACCCGGTCTTTTCCTCATACTATCTCTCCACAATCCGGCCTCTCCCGTATTCTGAAGGAATCCAGTCCCCGTTTTCCTGTTTCACCAGAATCATGGACACCGCTTTTCGCTGCCCGTCTGACACAGCCTCTCCATAAAGAATCAGCCTGTCCCCATCCCTTTTGGATGCCACTGTAACCGGAACAGAAAATGCGGCGCTCCCATCCTCCGGCACAACAGTAATATTTGTTTCCCTTGGCTCCATCCCGCCATCCTTGACGAGAAAATCAGATGCCGCTCTGCCTTTAGTAATTTCCTCTTCCATAAGCCTGACTGCTGTCAATGCTGCATGATATGCCTCATTTTTAGCAATATTTCTCATACCTCTCTGATGCATGGCCGCCGCAGACGTAAACATGGTGGTGGTAAATACCATGAAAACCATCATAATAACCAGTACCTCCAGCATGGCAGAACCTCTTTTCATACCATTTTTCACCATCCCCATGTCTCCTTTTTTCTCCTGCCTCTTTTCCTCCTCCTCTTCCTGATTTCCTGTTCTCTCACCCCCCTGCTTCCATCCGCAGCATATATATCTCCACTTCATATTTTATCCGCCCCTTATCACTTGTTTCTCCGTCTGAAATAGAAAAACTCTTCATTCTCATGGCTGGCTGTTTTGCCGCTGCATGAATAAAGCTTTCTATGGATTTCCTGCTGCCGACGGCCTCCCCCGCTGCAATCCCCACAATGACACCAACATCACTTTCCTCATAAGGAATCTTAGAAATCTCCATATTACAGGCCATAAGCTCCTCATCGTCCAGCATGGAAATCACCAGGTTTCCCAGCTCTTCCGTATCCATATCTCTGTAAAAGGAGGAAGACAGCTTCATGACCTTTTCCTTCATCTCCTCTTCCTGATTCTCCAAAAGCTCTTTCCGGGCAAACAATTCCTCCATATCCTGTTTTCTTAAAATCTCTTCCTCCCGTATAACAGTCAGAGAAAGCCTCCTGTCCAGGGCCGGGCGCAGTAAAAGTCCGAAAACACCCACTATGAGAATCAAAACAGCCAAAATATAAATCAGAATTTTTTCCCGCCTGCTGAACTGATAACTCATGGCATTCCTCCTTTTCTGCCTTTCAGACTCCCGGAAATGCCAAAGCTGTACATACCCACACTTTTATCAAAAGTATATCCTGAATATTCCACATCACTGAAAATTCCCGCTTCCCTCAAATCCTTTACAAACCCGGCGATTCCATGGTAATTCCCGGCATAACAGGAAAATGACAAAATTCCTGTCTCACTGGAATACCGGAAATTTATACAGGAAATCGTTCCAGCCTGCTCGCGGACAGCATTAAAAATTTCCAGATCCGGTTGTGGATTCCCCAAAAGCTCCTCTCTGATCTTTTCCATCTGGGAGATTTCAGTCTCATATTGTCCGATTTTCTTTTTAAGCCTCAGCAAACGTTCATACTCTTCCAGATTTTCTTCCTTTTCCGTATAAAAATGAAGTCTGGAAATCTCTTTCTCCATTCCTCTGTTTCCCAGCATAACCGATGCTGATGCCAGAAGAAGCACCACAAAAACTGCAAGGATAGAAGAAATCACAAGTCCGGCCGTCCCGGTTTTTTCTACCGACACCACAGCCTTTCGTTTCATGGCCTCTGCAAAATTAAATTTTTTTCTTCTGGCAGGCAGCACAACAGACAAAATCCCCGCCATCCGGTCAAAGGGAATGGATTCCGGCGCTTTAATTTCTACATAATCCTTTAATGAAAAAATTTCTGTTTTTAAATGAACCGCTTCCGCAAGCATTGCAAGCTCCGGCTCCTCTTCTTTGAGAAGCCCGAAAAAATATACAGCCCGAACCCCATCAAATTCCTTCTGATTTTGGGAAAACTGACACATGGTAGTGATTCTTCCAATCAGTTCTCTGATCGCCTTCCCCTCTTTCCGCTCCGCCAAAAGCCTGTTTCTGCTGTGCATAATATAACTTCCATTTGAGAATAAAAAGGAAATGGCATTTTGTCCATTCAGTACACATAAAATTATTGTTCTCCGGCACAAAAACGGGATATATTCCACCATATGAACCACACAGTCCAGGAGCGCGTCCATCCCCACAATCTGAATTCCGGCATCACGGAATATGGCCATATACTGCTCCACCATATCCCGACGTATTCCTCCGCAGAGAATATCCCGTTTTGCCTCTGGATTTTTTGGACAAATTTCGCTGTAATCATAAACGGACTCTTTCTTTTTATCAATGGCCTGAAGTTCCGCTCTGGCTGTATACAGAAACTGCTTATGCTTCATCCTGTCCGGAACCGCCATAGCCTTTACCATAATATGGCTGGAATCCACAATAAGGTCTGCCTTCTCCAGCCGAAATCTGCATCCGGCCCTGAATTTCATAATGGCATCCAGAAATGCCTCCTCATTTACTATAATGCCGTTTATTACACATCCTGCAGGAAGCGCTGCAAAATGATGGAAAAGGATCTCTGGTTTCTTCCTGCCCGTATTGTATACAACAGCCTGAAGCTCTTCTTCTCCAATATAAATAACCGTCTTCTTTCCCATGTCTTCTCCCTATCCGATATATCCATACATATTCCACATGGGAACCATGACTCCCAGCAAAATAATACCAATTATCACTCCCATGACAAGGATCATAACAGGTTCAATAAGCCCGATTAATCTGGTCAGAGCCATATCAGACTCATACTCGTAGCCATTCGCAACACTCTCAAGCATTTTATCCAGCTTTCCCGTCTCTTCACCCACAAAAATTACCGATGCCAGCTTTTTGTCTAAACCATCCACATTCTGTATTGCACGGCTTAACATTTCACCATTCTGCACCTGTTTTATCACCTCCGAAAACTGCTTTTCCAAATAGTGGTTTCCAAGTGTCCTGCCTGCAATTTCAAGGCACAGAAGCATTGGAAGTCCGCTGGCATACAGACTGCTTTGACTTCTGGAGAACCTTGCTGTATAAATGATTTTTAACTGCTTTCCGACGACGGGAAAAGAAAGTTTTACTTCGTCCCACAGATAGCGGAATTTTTCGTTGGAAAGCATTGTCTGCCAGATTGTTGCAGGCAGACACAGAAGGACAATGGCAATATACCATTTTTCTTTTATAAAATCACTGAACCCCATTAATATTTTCGTAAGCAGAGGAAGCTCCATTCCCTCAAACAATGGTTCCACTGTGGGTATGACTACAAGAAAAATTGTGAGAACGGACGCAACTGCCGCCAGGCAGAGAATTTTCGGATACTGGACAGCTGTCTGTATGCGGGTTCTCATCTGGTGCTCCTTCTGATAATGGTTCACCAGTTCCGTCATCGTCTGTTCCATTTTTCCGCTGGACTCTCCCGCCCGAACCATATTTATCATCATTTCCGGAAAAATCCCCATCTCTTCCATGGCGCTGCTCATAGGACAGCCCTGCTTCATCCGTTTCTGAAGATACCCGTAAATGAACCTTGAACGTTTTTCCTCCGTTCCTGTGCGAAGAATCCCCAGGGCTCTGGACAGTGTAATGCCGGAGCCCGTCATCACAGCTGTCTGCCTGCAAAATTCCGAAAGCTCAATTGGTTTAAGCATCCTTTGTGTTCCACCTATTCCGTCCAGCCGCATACAACGGGTTAAAAATATCCCCTCCGCTTTCAAAACTTCATAGAGAGCCTGTTCACTGGCTGCACCTCGCTTTCCTTTTACTGGCCTGGATGCCATGTCCCATCCTTCATACTGATAAAGAGGCATTGGCACTCCCCCCTTCAACCTACTGAACAATTATAAAAAAGCTTACATACCAGCTAATTAACTCCTGCGAACAAAACTGAGCAAGAAAAAGACCTGCACATAATGCCGGACCAAATGCCATATGGGCATGCTCCCCAAATTTTACTTTCCCGATACTCAGAAGAAAACAGGCTTCCATTCCTCCAAAGAGAAAACCCAGAAGCGTTCCTGCAAAAAGAGCCTTCCACCCCAGATAAAAGCCCATGATCAGGAGAAGTAATATATCCCCCTCCCCGAAGGCATCTTTCATAAAGCGGCACAGAAGATACATAGGTGCGGAAATACAAACTGCCCCCGTAAGCCGCTCCGAAATGGGTATTTCCGGAAACACCTTTACGGATGCCAGGGCGCATATACCCAGAAACACGAATAAGATATCCGGAATTTCCATGGTCTTAAAATCTGTCCACGCCACAGCAAGCAGCAAAATGGAAACCGCGGCTGTTACAATTACTTTCCCCATCCATACCCCTTTCTCTCAAAACAGCAACGGCGCAGCACCTGATGCCACGCCGTATCTATCCTTTAATTCATTTCCAAATAGGTTCCCTCAACGACATCAAAAATCCAGATACCGTTTTCATGGTCATTATAAACAACGGCCGTACAGGCGACACCGGTGTTTGTGTTTTCAAGGTAGACATAATAATCTTCCACCAGAGTCCCGCTTCCCGGTTCATTGGCTCCCTCCCCAACATTTTCCAAAGATGTCAGAGCTCTGATTTCCCTGAGCATATCATCAGAATTGATATCGTCAAGAGTAAGTTCACCGCTGCTAATCACCCGGAGTTCTTCCAGATAGGATTGTGCAGCCACATAGATGGCGCGGCACTCCGCTAAATGTTCCGTTGCCTTCGCCTTTTTCACATAGCCCGAAAAAATTGGTGTTGCTGCGGCCGCCAGGATTGTCATAATCACAATAACGATCATAAGTTCTACCAGCGTAAAACCTCTTCTTCTGCCTTTCATCCCCTTTTCCTCCCTGAAGACAGAAACACCCTTCCATGCTATCATATGGTCAGCGCAACGAGCATACAGACCTGCTGAGCGGTTCCTTCATTCCTGCCTACGCATATATTATATAAATTGTCGAATCTTGTCAACGTTTCCGAATTCTGATAATAAGGCAAGTCTATCCAAGACAGATAATTTTATCACAAACTTTCTCCAGAAGTTCCTCCGAGTGACTCACCGCAACCAATGTGATCCCTCTCTCCTTAATCTCCTTAACTAAAAAATCCCAGAGCTTCCCCTGAGTTACCAAATCAAGCATTGTAGTAATTTCATCGGCCAGAAGAATTTGTGTCCTCCGGCCCAGCGCCCTGGCAATGCAGAACCGCTGCAGCTCCCCGCCAGATACTTCCGCCGGATACCGCTCCTTCCACTCATCCAGGATCCCCAGTTCCTTTTCGATTCTGTTTTTAAACATATCTGAATTCTTTGGCCAGTCCCCTTCATCCAAAGCGGTCTTTAACTTTCTTCTTGGATTCACGGAAAGCTCCGGATGCTGCCAGATCATCTGAACCGGCAGATATCCTTTAAATCCTGACAGTGATTTTCCATCCAGAAGCACCTGCCCGCTTTCCGGCCTCTCATATCCGGAAAGAATTTTTAATAATGTGGTCTTCCCAAATCCGCTGGGAGCCATAATTCCTACCCGTTCTTTATCCTCTGCCACCAGGTTCACATGATTCAGCACCTGCCTTCCCCCATCCGTGTAACGGAAAGAGATGTCTTTTGCTTCCAGTCTCATCGCCCATATTCCTTTCGCATATATTCAAGTATTTCTCCTGTATCGCAGAGCGTGTCTCCCTCAGAGCTCCATTTTCCCGGCATGGAACGGCAGAGCGCCTTCGTGTAGGGATGCCTCAGGTTCTCTTCATCTGAAAATGCAGCCGCCTCTGCTTCTTCTATGGTCTGTCCGGCATATAAAACCACCACCCGGTCAGCAGTCATAAGTGCCAGTTCCAGATCATGGGTAATTAAAAGCACTCCGGCACCCGTTTCTGCCAGCTCCCGGAAATGGCCCATAACCCGTCTGGCCGCCTCCATATGAAGGCCGGGTGTCGGCTCATCGGCAATCACAAGTTTCGGCGTCTCCATTACTGCAGTGGAAATTAATACACGCCGTGTCATTCCTCCGGAAAGCTGAAAGGGATACCGGTCCATGACCTCTTTCCCCAGTCCATATCCTGCCAGCACCCTTTGGCATTTCTCCAGAATGGACGGCGACCTGCTTCCCTTCGTGATCTGAGCCCCCACCTTCATAAGCGGGTCCAGATAAGAAACACTCTGGGGCACCAGAACCATTTCATGGCCGCGGAGTTTTTTTACCCGCTCCATCGTAAGAAGAGCCCCCTCAAATTCCATGGTTCCTTCCATGGATGCATTATAAGGGAGAATCCCCATGATGGCGTGGGCCAGCAGACTTTTTCCTGAGCCGCTGGACCCCACCACAGCCACAATTTCTCCCTCTCCGATTTTCATATTCAAATCCTGCACGGCATGTATGGTACGCCTTTTGAACCCCTGTCCGTACTGAGTAAAAGAAACAGAAAGATGCTCTACTTTTAAAATTGTTTTCATGCTCTCCCCCCTATTCATGTACGCTTCCCGGGTCGATCATCCGGCAGACTGCCTGTCCCGCACAATGAAACATCAAAACCACCAGCACCAGAAAAAGGCCCGGAAACAACGCCAGCCACCATTTTCCCATAGCCAGGTATTTCATGCTTTCCGACAGGATAATTCCTATGGCCGGCTTTTCCGGAGACAGTCCAAACCCCAGAAATGTAATACTGGCTTCGTGAAGAATGGCATGGGGGAACATGAGAATCAGCCCGGTCACAAACTGGGGCACCAAATTGGGCGCCATATGAAAAAAGGCGATATAAAGCCGGGTTTTCCCCAGTTTTTCCGAAATTTTTATATACTGGCTTTCCTTTAGCTGAAGGACCTCACCGCGGATTAACCTGGCCAAAGACGCCCAGTGGGTAAAGGCGATTCCTGCCGCTACCCCCCAGAACCCCTTTCCACAGGCAAAGGAAATCAAAATCAGCAGGAGCATATGGGGAACTCCCATGACAAGATCAATCATCATGGTTACAATCCCATCCACAAACCGTCCCATAACTGCTGCCGAAAGCCCAAGAAAAAAGGCGATGACCGCGCTGACTGCCGCCGTCAGAAGGCCAATCCGGATACTCATGGACAGGCCTGTGACCGTTCTTATAAACATATCCCGTCCCATCCAGTCGGTTCCAAAAAGATACTCCGCGCAGGGTGCCAGATTTTTTCTGGAAAAATCTGTTTCCACAGCGGCCTCCTGCCAGAAATATCCGGAAATTGTCACTGCCGAAAGAAATACAACAGCACCTACAAAACATATGGCTGTCATCTGCCGTTTATTTCTCATCATGGTCTGGCCACCCCCTCCCGGATTCTCGGGTCCACAACACCGTATAGAACATTAGCGGCCAGATTCCCGGAAAACACGATCACTGCCGTAACGACTGTAATTCCAAGAAGCAGGGGCACATCGCTTCCAAGCCCTGCCGTCACAGCCGCCTGCCCCAGACCCGGATAAGAAAATACCTGTTCCACCAGAACTGAACCGCCGATGATTTCACTGACTGAGGCAAACTGGAGCGTCATGGCCGGAATTAAAATATTCCGGATTCCATGCCTGACGATAACCGAACGCTCCGACTCCCCTCTGGCCCTGGCAAACAGTACAAAATCACTTTCCATGACTGCAATCATCTTTTCTCGTGTATGGAGGGCAATGGACGAAATTCCCGTAATACTTAAAGCGGCGGCCGGAAGGACTGCATGGCGGATTCTGTCCGTCACAGTAATGTCCTCTGCCGCTGTGCCAATGGGAACACTAAGGCCAATAGGAAACCACTTCAGCCGGACTGCAAACACCAGAAGCAGTATCATAGCAATCCAGAATGCCGGTGTGCTGGCCACAAAAAGGGAATATCCCGTCACGATCCTGTCACAGACACCGCCGCGCTTTCTCCCGGCCAGAATACCCAGAAAAAATCCTATAACACCAGAGAAAAACCAGGCAGAAGTGAGAAGCCAGAAAGAATTAAAAAGTTTTTCCCCAATCACCTTTGCAACAGGCCTCCGATAAAGAAGAGAAGTTCCCATATCCCCCCGGAGAAAATCCGAGGCCCAGGATAGATACCGCTCTACCGGAGGAACGCCGACACCCCAGTAAGCCCTCAACTTTTCCACCTGCTCCGGACTCATGGCACCCAGCGCCGCCTGGCCCACATTGGTCTGAAGCGGATCAATGGGAGAGACCGAAAGAAGAATGAACGCAAGAGTGCTGACCAGAATTACTAAAACCACCATGTGCACAGCCTCCATTCCAACCCATGCCCAGGAAAATCCAGTCTGCCTCCTGCCCCGGTTTTTATTTTTCCCATTCTGTCTTCTCATTTCTTCCGTCCTCTCCTCTAAGGTTCTCAGTTCCAGGCCCACTGATCCACATTATTCACAATGGACCATCCGTGGCCGTGGGGATGCAGCTTCTGTTCTGCCACCAGGAGACCATCCTTCACCCAATATAAATGATCTATGTTCACAAGCCATATCCACGGCAGATCACCGTCCTGGGTGATTCCGGTGGTACCGTTCCACTGGGCCTCTTTCCAAAGTTCATAGGATTCCTCCAAACTTCTGCTTTCCAGCGCCTGATCCATGGCCCTGTCCACAGCTTCATTTCTATATGGTGAATACTCGGCATAAGCACCATCCGGCCTTGTATGGTAAATGTTGTAAAGCTCCATGGGAGTATGGGCTCCCCACCCCCACATAAGAGGAGTGGACTGGGCCCGGTCATAGGCCGTATCCCAGCCGGCACCCTCAATATTCACCTGGATTCCGAACTCTGAAAGCTGATTGGCCGTTTCTGCCGCAAGAGCCTGCCGGACAGAATCTCCCGCAGGATAAAGCAATGCAAACTCTGCCCTTACTCCATCTTTTTCGCGGATTCCATCGGTGCCTTTCGTCCACCCGCTTTCCTCCAGAATGGCTTTCGCCATATCCGGATCATACTCTGTCCTTGCCGCCGGGTTGTACCAGGGCATTTTATCACAGACACTGTACGCTGCCGTTCCATGACCGTTCAACACATTTTCGATCATGGTCTCTCTGTCAATGGCCAGGTTGATGGCCCGGCGGACACCGATATCCGAAGTAAAATCATTTCCAAGAGCTACACCATTCTCATCTGTTTCCCCTGACGGAATGGCCGGAAGATTAAATCCGCGGTTATCCACGGTTTCACAGGAAAACAGATGGTATCCGTCAATGGTCTGGTCCGAATAGGCCGCTGACGTGTAGGCCAGATCCACCTGCCCCGAAAGAGCCGCCGCGTAAGCCGCATCTTCATCCATGAAAAGCACTGTCACCTGCTTCATCTTCGGCGCCTCGCCGTAATAATCCGGGTTTGCTTCAAAAATCACCTGCTGCCCCTTATCCCACTGTTTCATAATATACCTTCCGGAACCAACAGGATGCATTCCATAGTCCGGTCCGTAGGCGTGTTCCGGTACAATTCCCGTAATGGCCATGGTATAGGGCCAGATGGAATAGGGGCGGTTCAGCTGAAACTCCACTGTGATATCGTCAAGGGCCACCGCTTCCTTTAACATGGTAAAATCATTTACAGAGCTGGCGTCCCGGAGCGTATTATAAGTAAACGCCACGTCCCCGGCAGTCAATGCCTCTCCATCTGTAAACTTCACATCATCCCGAATGGTCACAGTCCATGTGAGCCCGTCCTCACTGACCTTCATGTCCGTCGCCAGGTCATAATCAATCTTAAGATCTTTCGTTGTTACAGTCAGAGTACTCTGAATTAAAGGCTCATGAACATGTTCTCCCGCACCCCATCCATAAGCCGGATCAAATCCCGCTTCCGGCTCCGAAGTTGGCCCCATAACCACAATCACGGAGTCCTTTGCTTCCACGGTTTCATCCGTCTCTGCCATCCCGGTTTCTGTCTGCCCGGCTCCTGTCTTTGTCTCTTTTGCCTCCGATACAGTCTGGACCACTGCATCCTGAGATTCAATCCGATTTTCCTCTTTCTGGCATCCGGAAATACCAGATGCAAAAAGAATTGCCGCCAGAGCAGCCGCTACCACCGGTTTTCTTTTAAACTTACTCATGTCATCCGTCCTTTCATCAAAAAAATACCAGAAAAAGCAGAGCACTGCTGTGCTCAATACCTTCCTGGTACTAAAACTTTGTTTTTTGATCCACAAACCATTCTTCTGAATATATCCGCGGCTTCTGCCACACCTGTTTATTATTATAGAAAATTTTTCCGGAAAGGTCAATTAATTTTTGTTTTTGCGCTTCACCGTCCCCTGTCCATTATTTTGCAGAACACCACTCCCGCCAGTGTACTGACTGCAGTGGCCGCCAGAGCAGGACCCACAATAGCCGACGGGTTCACGCTGCCATACTGGCTTCTGTAAGCAATCATATTAATGGGAATCAGCTGAAGGGACGAAATATTTACAATTAAAAACGTACACATTTCATTACTGGCCGTCTGTCTCTTCACTGCTTTTACTTTATTTCCTTTTGCCTTGTCTCCTTTTCTTCTTTCCTCTTCAAGATTTTCCAGCTCCTCCATGGCCTTTAATCCCGCCGGAGTTGCCGCCCATCCAAGGCCCAGCATATTGGCAATCATATTGGTGGATATGTAAGAGGCCGCCGGATGATCTTCAGGAATTCCAGGAAATAAGAACCGGATTACCGGCCGCATTTTCTTTGTCATCGCCTCAATGAGTTTGGCCTCCTCCCCGATCTTTAAAATCCCGCACCAGAACGACATGATTCCCAGCATCGTTATACAGAGGGTCACTGCCTCCTTGGCAGACTCCAGGGCTCTGTCTGTCACGGCTGCCATATTTCCATGAAAGGCTCCCCATAAAATTCCGAGAACAATCATCCCGGCCCACAGATAATTAAGCATAAAAATCCCACCTTCCTGTCAGATTTTATGACAGAAAAGCGGGATTTATTCCCTAAAATTCTCCGCACAGCTCTTTCATAACCTGGGGAACTGTCTCAATTCGGTTACACCGGAACGCATTGCTCCCACAGAAAAGCAGTGACTCCTTTATATTTCCCTCCGCCGCGTTAATTAATGCCCGGGTAATACAGTAGGGTGTCTCTGCCGGATTACAGCGCTCCAGACACTGGAAACAGTGACTCACTGGAAGTCTGTTCTCCCGGACACGATCCAGAAATTCATTTCTTATGGCCCGCCCTGGCATTCCCACCGGGCTTTTTACTATTACAATATCCTTTTCCCCTGCGTCCAGATAGGCCTGCTTATAAGCCATGGGAGCGTCACATTCCTCTGTGGTTACAAATCTGGTTGCTGCCTGGATGCCATCAGCTCCCAGCTTTAACTGCCGCAGCACGTCTTTATGATCAAATACGCCTCCTGCCGTGATTACCGGAATCTTCTTTTTATATTGATTGGCAAATTCCTTTACTGTTTTTATGATTCCGCGGATTTCCTTTTCATAAACAGCCTGCTTATAGGTCACGGATACAGAGTCCGTATCCGCTCCATACTCTGTAAGCTGCTCTCTGGAAAAGCCCAGATGGCCCCCCGCACAAGGTCCTTCAATTACTACAAAATCCGGCGCTGTTTTGTATTTCCTGTCCCACATCTTACAGATTACCATGGCCGATTTCATAGAAGATACAATGGGAGCCAGCATCGTATGTCTCTTTTCATATTCCCCGGATTCCATGACATCTCCGGTATAAAGCTCTTTTTCCGCCTCCGTCACAAATTTCGGCATGTCCACCGGAAGCCCGGCCCCCGAAATAATCACATCGGCTCCCGCCCTGACAGCTTCCTTCACATAGCGGCCGTACTCCTTCGTCGCCACCATAATATTAAATCCCAGAATGCCTGCCGGTGCAATTTCCCTGGCTTTTTTAAACTCCGAATGAATTGCTTTTAAGTTGGCTTCCAGAGGATTTTTCATAAATTCCGGATTTCTAAACCCAATCTGAGCCGTGGAAATAATTCCGATTCCTCCGGCCTTCGCCACAGCTCCCGCCAGAGAGGAAAGACTGATTCCAACGCCCATTCCCCCCTGAATCACAGGCCTTCCGGCAGTTAATGTGCCAATTTCAAGAGGTTTCAGGCAGGATGTTCCCTTTTCCATGACATATATCTCCTCCCACTTTTAATTTCTAACCTGAACAAGCCAGAACCGAAATAATGTAACAGTTCAGTCTTGCATCTTCTTGCCCGCGTACCGCTGAACTGTCATAAAATAATTATTCAGGCGCCTAAAATCTGCGGAATCTGTCATAACGGCTGGAAGAAACCTCCTCTTTGTCCATATGTCCCCACCTGTCAAAAAATTCTTCCATGGCCTTTGAAAGCTCTTCCTTCAGCTCCGGCATGGTTTCAAGACTCGCGGGCTCCTTTTCCGCAATTACACGCTCAATCACACCCAGCTCCTTTAATTCACCGGCTGTAATCTTCATAACTTTTGCCGCTTCCCCTGCCCGCCTGCTGTCCTTCCACAGAATGGAGGCAAAGCCCTCCGGAGATAAAACAGAATAAACGGCATTTTCCATCATCCAGACCTCGTTAGCCACAGCCATGGCCAGTGCACCGCCGCTGCCGCCTTCCCCGATCACAATAGACAAAACCGGAACCTTAAGCCCCGACATTTCCATAAGATTTCTGGCAATAGCTTCCCCCTGTCCCCGTTCCTCGGCCTCCATACCACAGAATGCACCAGGAGTATCCACAAAGCAAATCACAGGACGTCCAAAGGTTTCTGCCTGTTTCATGAGGCGCAGGGCTTTTCTGTATCCCTCCGGGGACGGCATCCCGAAATTTCTTCTTATATTTTCTTTCGTGGTCTTTCCCTTTTCCTGACCGATGACAGTTACCGGGATTCCATGAAAGCTCGCAATACCCCCTATCACGGCACCGTCATCCTTAAAATAACGATCCCCGTGAAATTCCATGTAATCATCAAACAGGGCTTCCATATAATCGGAAGCCACCGGACGGTCCGTCTTTCTCGAAAGCAGAACAGAATCCCATGCGCTCCGTATCACGGCTTTCACCCCTGCCTTGTGGTTCTCCTCCACAGCCGTCAAAGAACCTTCTTCCGCTCCGGAATTTTTTTTGGACTTTTCCCGCTTCGCTCCACTGGTACTTTGCCTGGACTCCCCTCTACTCACTTCAACGATATTTTGTCCGGATTTTTCCTGGCTTCTTTCACCAATATTTTTTCCGCCGTGGAGCTTTAATATCTGCGCCAGACATTTCTTTAAATCTTTTCTCTCAACAATTTTATCCACAAATCCATGCTCCAGCAAAAACTCCGACCGCTGGAATCCTTCCGGCAGTTTCTGTCCAATGGTCTGCTCGATTACCCTGGGACCTGCAAACCCGATCAGGGCTCCCGGTTCCGCCAGAATAATATCGCCCAGCATGGCAAAGCTGGCTGTAACGCCTCCTGTGGTAGGATCTGTCAGTACGCTTACAAACAGCTGCCCCGCATCATGATGACGCTTTAAAGCCGCCGCAGTTTTTGCCATCTGCATTAAAGAAATCATTCCCTCCTGCATTCTGGCGCCGCCAGAACAGGCAAACAGAATCACCGGAAGTTTTTCTCTTGTGGCCTGTTCCACAGCCCTTGTGATTTTCTCTCCCACATTGTGTCCCATGCTGCTCATGAGAAACCTGGCATCGCAGACGCCAAGAACCACCGGATATCCATTGATACATGCATGGCCGGTCACAATCGCCTCATTTAACTTCGTCTTTTCTCTGGCGGCTTCCAGTTTCTTTTCGTATCCTGGAAATTTTAAGGGATTGGAATCCTCCATTTCCGCATCCCACTCAGAAAAAGTCCCTGCATCCGCTACCATCTCAATTCTCCGGTAAGCATGAACGCGAAAATATCCCCCACATTTAGGACAGATGTTAAAGTTTTCCCGTACATCCTCCGCATATATGGGTTTTCCACATTTATTGCACTTTTTCCACATACCCGCAGGAATAAAAGGCGCTTCCTCCTGGTATCCCGTGGCCTTTCGGGCGGGTGTCCGGCCTTCGCCGGATGACAATGTATTGGTTTTCTTAAACATATCTCGCAGCATACGAAAATTTCCTTTCTGTCCCTGAACGGTTCCTGCTCACAGATGCTCTGGATGTTCTCTAAAATACCACTATTTACAATACTCCGGAAAATGTGACGGAATAAAATCCGTATCCACATTCCCCTTCTCAAAATCCCTGTCGTTTATGAGATTGTACTGAAAATCCAGATTTGTGGTAATTCCTTCAATTACAAGCTCCCCAAGTGCACTCCGCATTTTCGCAATGGCCGATTTCCGGTCCCTGTCATGAACAATGAGCTTTAAAATCATGGAATCATAGCTTGGGGGAATTTTATAACCATTGTATACAGCCGTATCTACCCGAATCCCCCTTCCGCCGGGCAAATGGATATCCGTTATGATTCCCGGGCAGGGCATGAAATTTTTCTCCGGATTTTCCGCATTAATTCTGCACTCAATGGCATGACCGGTTATTTTCACATCTTCCTGATGAAAAGACAATGGCTCGCCTGCCGCAATTTTAATCTGCTCCTTGATCAGATCCAGATCTGTCACTGCCTCCGTCACCGGATGTTCCACCTGAATTCTTGTATTCATTTCCATAAAATAGAAGTCTTTATTTTTATCTAAAAGGAACTCAATGGTTCCCGCATTTTCATATCCGACGGCTCTTGCTGCCCGAACAGCCATGTCCCCCATACGCTTTCTTAAGCTGCCGGAAATAGCTGCCGACGGGGCTTCTTCCAGAACCTTCTGGTGCCTTCTCTGGATGGAGCAGTCACGCTCTCCCAGATGAACCACATTTCCAAAACTGTCTGCCAGAATCTGGAATTCAATATGTCTCGGCTGTTCCACAAACCGTTCAATATACATAGTGTCGTCAGAAAATCCTTTTACGGACTCCATCTGGGCATTCTGAAAATTAGATGCGAAATCCTCCTCATTCCAGGAAACGCGCATTCCCTTTCCTCCGCCTCCGCTGGATGCCTTAATCATCACGGGAAATCCCACAGACCGGGCAGCTTTCATCCCTTCTTCCACTGTAAAAACAGGCTCATGGCTTCCCGGAATTACCGGGACCCCCGCCTCCATCATGGTTTTTCTGGCCTCCGATTTATTCCCCATTTTATGAATAATCGCGGCGGACGGGCCGATAAACCGGATTTTACATTTTTCACAAAGCTCGGCAAATCTGGCATTTTCTGACAGAAAACCAAATCCCGGATGGATGGCATCTGCTTTCATGACCACACAAGCCGTCAGAATCTGTTCCATATTCAAGTAGCTTTCGGCGGACGGGGCAGGGCCGATACATATGGCTTCATCCGCCAGCAGCGTATGGAGGGCATCCCGGTCTGCCTCCGAATAAACAGCCACAGTTTTAATTCCCATTTCCCTGCATGCACGGATCACCCGCACCGCAATTTCTCCGCGGTTTGCAATCAGAATTTTTTGAAACATACTATCACCAGCTTACCCTATCATAAATGTAAGCTCCGCAGATGCAGCTGTTTTTCCATCCACAGTTGCCACGGCGCTTCCGATTCCTACCGGCCCTTTCTGCTTAATAATCCTGCATTCAAGACAAAGCTTATCTCCGGGAACCACCTTTTTCTTAAACTTTACATGATTCATACCTCCAAAATAAGCAGTCTTCCCCTTATTTTCCTCTGCACTTAAGATGGCCACAGCTCCCGTCTGTGCCAGAGCCTCCACAATTAAAACGCCCGGCATCACCGGTTCTCCCGGAAAATGGCCCGCAAAATACGGCTCGTTATATGAGACGGATTTATACCCGACCGCATGTACTCCCGGTTCCAGTTCCCCGATACAATCAACCAATAAAAACGGATGTCGATGGGGGATAATTTCCTGAATTTCTCTGATTCCCAACACGATATTTACCTCCTGACTCAGCGAATCCGAAATAACGGCTGGCCATATTCCACAGTCTCCTCATTTCTCACAAGAACTGCTTCCACTACGCCGTCATACTCGCACTCAATCTCATTCATCAGCTTCATGGCTTCCACAATCCCAATGACCTGGCCCTTTTTCACATGATCTCCCACCTTCACAAAATCCCCGGCATCCGGGGACGGGGAGGAATAAAAGGTTCCGACCAGAGGACAGGTTACAACCTTGTCAGAAGCGGTCTCTTCCCGGCTCTTTGCGCCTTCACTGCCTTCCGGCTGCATTCTGGCAAAAGTCTCCGCGCTGCTGCCGGGCTGCTCCACCATGGGAACTGCTGCCACCTGTTTTTTCTCCCGCTTCATGGAAAGCTTCATATCTCCCTGTTCCAGTTCAAAGGCCGTCAGCCCGTTATTTGAAACGGCTTCCATAAGCGCAATCATATCTTTAATTTCCAAAGCTTGTTCTCCTCATCCCTCATATTTTTTAAGCAGAAGACTTGCATTATGTCCGCCAAAACCTAAAGAATTGGTAAGTACATAATTCACATCCATGGGAACGCCGTCTCCTTTGGTGTAATCCAGATCGCATTCCGGATCATCCGTCAGAAGTCCTGCTGTGGCATGGACAAAGCCATCTTCAATGGACTTTACACATGCAATAAATTCCACTCCCCCTGCCGCTCCCAAAAGATGTCCGATCATGGATTTGGTGGAGCTTATTTTCACCTTGTATGCATGATCTCCCAGGGCCAGTCTGACAGCCTTCGTCTCAAACAGGTCATTGTGGTGGGTACCTGTTCCATGGGCGTTGATGTAATCAATCTGCTCCGGTTTTACCGCCGCATCCGCCATGGCAAATTCCATAGCCTTTGCCGCTCCGCTTCCGTCCTCCGCCGGGGATGTGATGTGGTAAGCGTCACAGGTAGCCCCATACCCCACAAGCTCTGCATAAATCTTTGCGCCGCGGGCTTTTGCGTGTTCCAGCGACTCCAGGACCACAACGCCGGCTCCTTCTCCCATGACAAACCCGTTTCTTTCTGCATCGAAGGGAATGGATGCCCGTTTCGGATCCTCCGATGTGGAAAGGGCCGTGAGACTGGTGAATCCGGCTACTCCAAGAGGCGTAATACAACTTTCTGAACCTCCTGCCACCATCACCTTTGCCTCTCCATGCTGAATGGACCTCATGGCCTCTCCAATGGAGTGAGTTCCCGTTGCACAGGCAGTTACCACATTCATGCACTTTCCCTTCAGCCCAAACTGAATTGAGACATTGCCTGAGGCCATGTTGCTTATCATAAGGGGCACCAGTAGCGGATTAACGCGGCCCGGTCCCTTTTCCAGAAGCTTTATATGCTCTCTCTCCATGGCCTGTAAACTCCCGATTCCGGAACTGACGCAGACACCTACATCATAGGGGTCCTCTCTTTCCATATCCAGACCAGAATCTTCCAGCGCCTGCCTGGCTGCGGCAACAGCAAATTGGGAAAATCTCTCCATTCTCCTGGCCGCCTTGGGGTCCATATACTGCTTCGCGTCAAAATCCTTAACCTCTGCCGCCAGTTTTACCCTATAATCTGTTGTATCAAAATATGTGATGGGTCCAAACCCGATTTTTTTCTGTTTCAGACTGTCCCAAAAGGTATTTACATCATTACCTATGGGAGTAATGGCTCCCATACCGGTTACCACAACTCTGTTCATATCCCTTATCTCCTTCCAAATCCGACTACATGGCCATTCCGCCGTCTACCTGAATCACCTGCCCGGTAATATAGGAAGCACCGTCCGATGCCAAAAATGCCACAGCTTCCGCGACATCCCTGGTCTTTCCAAACCGCTTTAAGGGAATCTGTTCTCCCATGGATTTTTTCACTTCATCAGGCAGAACATCTGTCATCTCTGTCTGAATAAAGCCGGGGGCCACTGCGTTGGAAGTAATTCCTCTGCTTCCAAGTTCCCTGGCCACTGATTTCGTGAGACCGATAATTCCCGCCTTGGAGGCGCAGTAATTAGCCTGACCTGCATTTCCCATGACGCCGGATACAGAAGAAATGTTAATAATACGTCCGCTTTTCTGTTTTAACATCTGACGGGATGCATGTTTTATACAGTTAAACGTCCCTTTAAGATTAATAGAGAGTACCGCGTCAAAATCATCCTCTGACATTTTCATAATCAGATTGTCTCTGGTGATTCCTGCGTTGTTTACCAGAATATCCAGCCTTCCATAGCTCTTTGCAATTCTGTCAATCAGCTCCCTGGCGCTGTCAAATTCCGCCACATTACACTGGATGGCTTCCGCCTTGTGGCCTGTTTCTTCAATTTCCTTTACTGTTTCCTCTGCTTTTTCTTTAGAACCGTTATAGTTTACAATCACTGTGGCCCCATATTCCGCTAAAGTTACCGCTATCTGTTGTCCGATTCCACGGCCGGCACCTGTCACCAGAGCAATTTTCCCATTCAAATCCATCTTACTTTCTCCCATATCTGTCCATAAGCCAAATTGAATTATTGTAACAGTTCAGCCTAACATCTTCTTGCTTTCAACACTTTTTCGCCCGAAATCTTCGCAAGGCTGAGCTGTTACAAATTATTTAAGTTTTTCCAGATCATCAAGTTTTTCAATATTTACAATTGCCACATCCCGGCTGATCTTTTTCACAAATCCTGTCAGTGTCTTTCCCGGCCCGATTTCCACAAACCGGTCCACACCTCCCGCTATCATGGCCTCCACGCTTTGCTGCCATCTGACAGAAGAAGAGACCTGTCTTACAAGAAGCGGTTTCACCTCATCCTTACTGGTTACATACCCGGCAGTCACATTAGCCACATAAGGAATCACCGGATCCGAAACCTTCACATGCTCTAAAAACTGTCCAAGTTTTTCTCCTGCCTCTGAAAGCAGACAGGAGTGAAAGGGACCGCTGACATTAAGAGGAATTACCCGTCTTGCACCAGCCTCCTTAAGTCTTTCTGCGGCCTCTGAAACAGCATCCAGCATACCGGAAATTACACTCTGTTCCGGGCAGTTATAATTTGCCACCTGAACGTTTTCAATTTTATCCACAATCTCATTGATCTTTTCTGCACTTATCCCCAGAACCGCGCTCATTCCACCGGTTCCCGCCGGAACTGCCTCCTGCATGAGAATTCCCCTGCGCCGGACTGTGAGAATGGCATCATCCGCTGTCATAGCGTTTGCCGCCTCCAGAGCACAGTATTCTCCCAGGCTTAAACCTGCGGCCACATCCGCATGATACCCTCTCTCTTCCATAACCTTTAACATGGCCGTACTTACGGTCACCATGGCCACCTGTGTAAATTCTGTAATATCCAGCCGGTCATTGGGAGTAAAGCAGAGCTCGGGAACAGAAAATCCCAGAAGCTCGGAAGCCCGGTCAAAAACCTTTCGTCCCGTATCTGTATGTTCATAAAAATCCTGGCCCATGCCGCAGATCTGCGCGCCCTGTCCCGGAAAAATAAACGCTGTCTTACCCATTTTTTACCTCATTTTTCAATGGCTTAAGAGCGATTCTGCCTGCTCCATCATTTCATCAATCATTTCCTTACAGGTCTGTTTTTTCTTCACCATACCTGCAATCTGGCCCGCCATGACGGTTCCATTGGTCACATCACCCTCCATCACAGCCTTTCTTAAAGCTCCCAGTGTCAGATACTCCAGCTCCTCAAAGCTCTTTCCTTCACTTTCCAGCCGGTTGTATTCTCTGGTCATCTGATTTCTTAAGCAGCGCACCGGATGTCCATGGCTTCGGCCTGTTACCGCGGAATCAATGTCTTTGGCCCTGATAATACGGTCTTTATAATTTTCATGGACAATGGATTCCTTTGCCACAACAAATCTGGTTCCCATCTGGACAGCCTCTGCACCCAGCATGAAAGCAGCGGCAATTCCTCTTCCATCAGCGATCCCGCCCGCGGCAATCACCGGAATAGAAACGGCATCAGCCACCTGCGGCACAAGAGTCATGGTAGTTGCCTCGCCGATATGTCCGCCGGACTCCGTTCCCTCCGCCACAACGGCATCAGCTCCGCCTCTCTCCATAAGCTTTGCAAGAGCCACGGAAGCTACCACCGGAATCACAATCATACCGGCATCCTTCCACATTTTCATATATTTTCCAGGATTTCCGGCGCCGGTGGTGACCACCTTAATTCCCTCTTCCACGACCACCCTGGCCACATCGTCTGCATGGGGACTCATTAGCATGATATTGACACCAAAGGGCTTTTTTGTCAGCTCCCTGGCTTTTCTTATCTCCTCCCGTACCACTTCCCCCGGTGCATTGGCGCCTCCGATGAGTCCAAAGCCCCCGGCTTCCGATACGGCTGCTGCCAGATTATGTTCTGCCACCCAGGCCATTCCACCCTGTATAATCGGATATTCAATACCCAGCATTTCTGTAATTCTAGTGTTCATTCTATTCCTCAACGCCCTTATCCTTTAAATATCCCATTACATCGCCAACCGTTGTCATCTTCTGAAGATCATCAGCCGGAATTTCAACAGAATACTCATCTTCCAAAGCCATCACAAGTTCAAATAAGTCCAGAGAATCTGCTCCCAGATCATCCTTAAAGGAAGATGCCTCTGTAATGATATCTGCATTAACGCTCAACTGATCTGCAATCAATTCTTTCATTCTCTCTAACATAGTTTCATTCTCCTTTTATTTTACTGTTTTACTTTGATTTTCAAAGTTTTTAAATCCACTGAATCAGCGCTGCGCCCCAGGTCATCCCTGCCCCAAACCCTGACATAATAATCTTCTGGCCAGGCTTTAACATTCCCTGCTTTTCCATATAATTTAACAAAAGCGGAATGGAGGCTGTAGAAGTATTTCCATATTCTCCAATGGTCATGGGAAACTTTTCTATCGGTTCCCTGATACGCCTGGCTGCCGCTTCGATAATCCGCTCATTGGCCTGATGAAGAACATAATACGTAATATCTTCTTTTGTTAAATGATTCCTCTTAAGAAGAAGCTCAATGGTTTCCGGAATCTTTTTTACCGCAAATTTGAACACAGCCTGACCGTCCATGGTCATAAAGCCTGCCTCTGGCTTCTCTCCCGTAAGGAAATTCCCCATGGTCCTTGACGGACACTTAAGGACGTCTCCCATGGTACCGTCAGACCCCATAATCATGTCGATAATTCCTGTTTCTCCGGCCTTTAGTACAGCCGCTCCCGCTCCATCACCGAAAAGAACACTGGTAGAACGGTCGCTCCAGTCCGTTACCTTGCTCAGAGTTTCTGCGCCAATAATCAGTCCGGTTTTATAAATTCCCGCTTCGAAAAAACTCCGGACAATGTTCATGGCAAAAATAAATCCGGAGCATGCGGCAGAAATATCGAAAGCAACCGCGTTCCCGGCACCGAGCTTCCCCTGTACATAGCAGGCATCACTGGGATAATGGTAATCCGGAGAGGAAGTGCCAAGGACAATAACATCCAGCTCTTTGGGCTCTGTCTTTGCTGCCGCAAGGGCATTCCTGGCCGCTTTTAAAGCCAGCTCCCTGGTTCCTTCTGTTGTGGAAATCCGCCGTTCATGGATTCCGGTCCGGCTCACAATCCACTCATTACTGGTTTCCATAATTTCTGCCAGCTCATCGTTTGTTACAATTTTATTTGGTACATAAATACCAATTCCCGCAATTCTGGCCGTCATCTCATACATCCTTGTGTCGACTTAAATATTTTTTGTTTCAAATATTTTGATATTCAAATTAAATATTTATCTATATACTAATTCATACCAGGAGATTTGTCAAGGAAATTTTGTCAGTAATTCCTTCTGGTCGATCCGTATCCGGGTTTTCTGGACTGGTTAATTTTTCTAAAATTGGATGTTTTAATAATACCAATCTTTCTGTATGATAGGAAGTGTTTCAGGATTGCGAATGCACATAATGTGAAGCAATCCGCGGTATCTCAGATGTATATATGAGAAATATATAAAGGAGACATGCATATGAACGAATTTTCCAGAATCAAAAAAATAGACGCTCATACCCATATTGGTGTATTTGGAAGCCCTTTTAACATTAATTTTGACGAAGACCGGCTGCTTAAGCAGATGGAAACCTATAACATTGAGAAAACAATTCTCTGCGCCTCTGGCTGCCATGAGAATGAAGACACCGTAACCGCTTTCAAAGCCTGCCCGGACAAAATCATCCCTTTAATGTGGGTAAACTGCGCTGAAGGGAAAACTGCTTATGACTCCTTAGAACATTACCTCCGTGACGAGCATTTTGCAGGTGCAAAGCTCCAGTCATTATTTGACGGCTACTCTGCCGATGACCCCTGTGTAGATCCGGTGGCGGAAATCTGTGAAAAATATGGAAAACCTTTATTTATCCACTCCGGCCATCCGCCCTTTTCTCTGCCCTGGCAGATCGGACTTCTGGCAGAACGCCACCCTCGTCTTCCCATTGTCATGATTCATATGGGCCACGCCCATGGTATCTACGTGGGTGCTGCGCTGACCATGGCAAAACGCTATGACAATATCTGGCTGGAGACTTCCGGCACCTCCATGAGCTGCCAGATCAAAAACGCCTATGATACTGTAGGTCACGAAAGGGTCATGTTCGGAATCGACTCTCCTTTCCATGAACCTTCCGTGGAAATCCAGAAGATTATGGCCTGTGGTGTTGATGAGCAAGGACTGGAAAATATCTTTTATAATAACGCCGCCAAATTTATGGGCTTAAAGTAACAAAAAAAGGCTCTTTCATAAGACGGGAACAGAACGCATCCAATACCATGGATATCCGAAAAAAATACCAGCCAAACGGTTGTTTCGGCTGGTATTTTTATCCTATCTGTTTCTATTCTCTTAAATCGGTCAGGTATTGATACACATCCCGTTTACTGATTCCCCGGTCCTTCGCTACCTGTTTCATGGCTTCCTTTTTTTCCATACCTTCAAGGAGATATTTTTTTACATGTTCTTCCATAGGCACGGACTCCCAAATTTGTTCTCTCTCTTTTTGGATTTCCTCCGTATTTTTTCCCTCTACAACAATCACACATTCCCCCCTGGGCTCCTCAGTCTCATAAAATGCCAAAGCTTCAGAAAATGTAGTACGAAACACCGTCTCATACTTCTTCGTAAGCTCCCGGCAAATGGAAATCCTGCGATTTCCCAAGGTGTCCAAAAGCCCCGAAAGAGTCCTCAAAAGCCTGTGGGGAGCTTCGTAAAGGATAATGGTTCTTGTCTCATTTTTAAGCTCCTCCAGAATCCTCTGCTTTTCCTTTTTATCGGAAGGCAGGAACGCCTCAAAGACAAACCGTCTGGTGTTCATTCCGGACATGGTAAGAGCCGTGATACAGGCAGCCGGACCAGGAAGTGACGTAAGCGCAATCCCCGCCTCATAGCATTGTTTCACCAGCTCCTCCCCGGGATCCGAAATTCCGGGCGTTCCGGCATCAGTAATTAACGCCACATTCATTCCCTCCCGCATCTTATCCACAAGATATCTGGCCTTTTCCACCTTGTTGAATTCATGATAGCTGGTCATAGGTGTTTTAATATCAAAATGATTCAGAAGTTTGATGCTGTGGCGTGTATCCTCCGCCGCAATCAAATCCACTTCTTTCAAAGTATTTAAAACTCTGAGAGTGATATCATCCAGATTCCCGATGGGCGTCGCGCATAAATACAACTTCCCGGCCATATTTCTCCTCCCTTCATCCGTTTGTGCACTCTTAGAAATTCTTTTCTGAAGGCACTTCATCTCTGATTCGTAACGGTTCCGATATCCTCTGAACCGTTACAGTATACACACAGACCTGTCTGAACTGTTACCTATACTCTCTCAATATCCATAAATATCATAAATTTCTTCCGTGTAAACTCCCGGTTCCTTATAAACCACAATGGGAGCTTCCAGCTTAAGAAATGCACCGCCGCCGCGGACTGACTCAATCAGCACCATGTTGGCCTCCTTATTCCAAAATGGATGAACAAATTTCATCCGTTTTGGTTCCAGCCTGTACTTTGTCATGGTTTCCAGAATTTCAATGAGCCTGTGAGGCCTGTGAACCATATACATTCTTCCCCCCGGCTTTAAAACTTTTGCTCCCTCCCGGACGACATCCTCAAGCGTACAGAGTACCTCGTGTCTGGAGACGGCCTTCATTTCTGCGGGATTTTTAAGACCATGGGAATCATTCATATAGGGCGGATTTGTGGTAACGACATCAAAGGAAGCCGCTCCGAAAATCCGGCTGGCTTCCTTGATATCACCCTTTACAATTTTAATTTTTTCCTCCAGATGATTAAGCGAAACACTTCTGGCCGCCATATCTGCGATTTCCTCCTGAATTTCCAGAGCCGAAAAATGTTTCCCTCTTGTCTTTGCAGAAAGCAAAAGAGGAATAATTCCTGTCCCGGTTCCTAAATCCAGGACCTGTTCACCTTCCTTTACAAAAGTAAATCCGGAAAGCAGCACTGCATCCATACCAAAGCAAAATCCATCTGTTTTCTGGATAATCTTAAGATTATTCCTCTGCAAATCGTCCAGACGCTCGTTTGCCTTAAGATTAATTTTCATCCAGCTTCGATTTTCCTTCCTTTTTCTCCAGGGCTTCCAACTGCTTTAATTCCGCGTCATTGATATTGACCTTCTCTTTTTTTCTCCTGGGGCGGAATCTGAGCTGTCCAACCTTGTATTCCCGGATTTCCTTTTCATCTCCGTTTATGGTAACAATAACCTTTACAAGCTGGCGGAGAATGCTGACACTGTGGACTTCTCCCTTTAAACCGTCATCCGTAGTTACATAATCACCAATATTAGGAAGTCTGCCATTCAGCTCTTCATATGTCTCTTCCTCGTACTTTAAACAGCACATCAGTCGTCCGCAGACACCGGAAATTTTTGTAGGATTCAGAGAAAGATTCTGTTCCTTGGCCATCTTAATGGAAACCGGAATAAATTCAGAAAGATAAGAAGCACAGCACAGAGGCCGTCCGCAGATACCGATTCCGCCAACAATCTTTGTCTCATCCCTGACACCAATCTGCCTTAACTCAATTCTCGTCTTAAATACAGAAGCCAAATCCTTTACCAGTTCGCGGAAATCAATTCTTCCATCGGCCGTAAAATAAAACAGCACCTTATTATTATCAAAGGTATATTCTGTATCTATAAGCTTCATATCCAGCTCATGCTTTTTAATCTTTTCCAGGCAGATTTTAAAGGCTTCTTTTTCTTTTTCCTTATTCCTTTTTTCAATCTCCTCATCAGCTTCCGTGGCCATACGAATCACAGGCTTTAAAGGCTGAATCACTTTCTTATCGTCCACTTCATGGGTGCCCAGTACCACATATCCATACTCAACACCTCTGGCAGTCTCAACAATCACATGCCCCCCGGTTTTAATCTCCATTTCCCCGGGACTGAAATAGTATACTTTTCCTGCTTTGCGGAAACGAACTCCGATTACTTTTATCATTCCTTTTATCTCCTTACGATGGGTTTTTCATGGTAAGAAGTAAAAGTTCCATTACCAATTCCATGTTCACATTGGCATCCAGTCTGGTCTTTGCCGTATCAATGGCAGCCAAAATCTGCTCCAGGCCGGCATAGTCTTTCTTCTGACCCATCCCATTAATCAATTTATATTCATCCTTGAAAATCAGGAGATTCATATCTTTGGTCACCTTGTACATTAATACATCCCTGTACCAAAGCTGCATCAAATCCAGAACCTCCCTGATATCAAAGTTCTGCTCCTTCATTTCCCGGATACAATCCAAAAGCATGGTAATATCCATGGTCTCCACGTTTTTCAGAATAACCATAACCTTCTGGTACAGCTCTTTAAACTCTTCTGATGATGCCAGATGGATGGCTTTCCCCAGGTTCCCCCTTGCAAAGGCCGCACAAATCTCCGCTTCCCTTTCCGGAACTTTCAAATGTTCCGTTATATAGCTTTTAACCGTAAAATCCTTAAGTGGCTTAAGCTTAAGCTGCACACATCTGGATAGAATTGTTGGCAGAAACGCCTCCTGGTTGGTAGTAATCAAAATGATCACTGCGTAGAATGGAGGCTCCTCAATTGTCTTAAGAAGAGCATTTTGGGCCTGAACAGTCATTTTCTCCGCTTCGTCCACAATATATATTTTATAATAGCTGCTGTATGGACGAATCATAATGGTATCATTAATCTGCTCTCGAATGTCATCCACACCTATGCTTCCCGGTTTTTCATGAGTCACATAAATGAGATCAGGATGGTTTCCGCCCAGCACCTGTCTGCAGGAATGACACACCATACATGGTTCGCTCTGTCCCTTTTCACACAAAAGAGTCATAGCAAATGCATTGGCAATGGACTTCCTTCCCATTCCGGCCTCACCTGTTAAAATATACGCATGGGATATTTTATTATTTTCTATGGCCCTTTTAAAATGCTCCTTGACCATTTCATTCCCAAGGATATCTTGAAAGCCTGTCACTGTCCCTTCAGACATATCCACTCCTCCAATCTTCTACCCGAACACTCTATTCAGTATAACACAAACATTCTTTGAAAAAAAGAACATTATATTTCCTTTAAAATTTCTTCCAGGCACTGGCCCAGATTCAGGTTCAAAAACCTTTTCTCAATCTGGAGCCGTTTCAGGTTCTCCTCAGAAAAATCTTCCTCATCAGCCAGATATCGTCTGCAGACCTCTCTGTAATTAGGAAACTTTTGTATTTCCTCCCGTTCCATGGCCCTGTGAAGCCGCAAACCATCAGGAACCTCTATGTAAACAGGAACCAGAATATCCTTTCCAAAGTACAGGCACATCTTCTCATAAGATTCCAGAGTGCCAATCATCAGATAAGAACTGTCTCCCTGTAAATCAAACTGGGCATCATCCACAGTAAAATAACTCCATGGCCCCATAACTGTCTGGTAGGTACGGGACTCAATTACATTTCCCATCTTTTTAAGCCGCTTTAATTCCCGGGCGGACGTAAAAAAATATTCTACTCCGTTGGTTTCCCCTTCCCGAATCGGACGTGTGGTATAGGGAACGATGGTCTTAAGGAAAGGACAGCGCTTTAAAAGCTCCTTGTATATCGTATCCTTTCCAGTGGCGCTTTTTCCCATGATGTAATAAATTCTGCCCATAGCTGCTGCCTTGCTTTCCTTTCACTGCAATACACACTTCTTTTTATTGTATCATAAATTCTTATTGCTTCGCAACCGTTATTATTGTGGAAAGGGAATGATCCGAAAGTCCCTGAACAGAAAATCCTGATGTTTTGTATCTGAAAACGGCTGATAAGATTTCTTTTGTAATGACTTCCCCCGGAACAAGGAGAGGAATCCCCGGCGGGTACAGATATAAAAATTCCCTGGAAATCATTCCCTCACTTTCAGACAGCGGTATTTCTTTTCCCCTGCTATCCATGGCCACAGCAGGGGAGATGGCCATTTTAGCCCCTGGAAACTTAAAAGACGGTGTTTTCACATATACGGTTTCCCCGGATAACTGATCATCGATTTCTGTAAGTGCATTCTGAAGCCGGACAAAACCCTCTTCACGATCCAAAAAAGAGGTCATGGCAATCACATAATCCGGAGCACACATTTCCATTTCCAGGTGATATTTCTCCCTTAGTCTGTCACTCAGCCACTCTCCATCCACACCATTGATCCCTTTCACAGATACCACAATCTTGGACTGATCCCAATCATAAACGGAATCTTCTGAAATAATTCTTTTATCCAGAACCTTAAGTGCCTGATATGTTTTTGTATGCTCAAAAAAAAGCCTCATCCTTTTCCCATATCTCTTCAAAAGTTCCTTTCCGGCACCATCCATATAAAAAATGCACCGTTCCATGGCTGCCATAAAAATATAAGAAGGGCTGGAGCTCTGAAACATTCCCAGATACTGTTCAATTTTTACTCTGTCTGCCAGATTTCCTTTTATATGCAAAACAGCCGTCTGGGTAAAGGACGGCAATGTTTTATGCAGGCTTTGTATCACCACATCAGCTCCCCGGTACAGCGCTGATTCCGGAAATTCCCTTCCATCCGAAAACGGGAAGTGTGCTCCATGGGCCTCATCCACAATCAGAGGAATTCCATATTCATGTACAATCTCTGCAATAGAGCCGATATCTGAAACTATTCCTTCATATGTGGGTGACACAAGAAATACAGCCTCAATTTCTCTGTCAGACTCCAAAGCCTTTTTCACATCCTCCGGAAAAACTCCCCCATTGATGCCAAATTTCTCCAAAAATTCCGGATACAGATACACTGGCATTAATCTGTTTAAAATCAGTCCATGGTAGGATGCCTTATGGCAGTTTCGCGCCATAAGAATCTTTCCGCCATTTCTGACGCAGCCACAGACAGCACTGAGAATTCCGCAGGTGCTTCCATTCACCAGATAATAAGTATGATCAGCTCTGTAAATTTCTGCTGCCTGCATCATGGAATCTTTAAGTATTCCCTCTGCATGGTGTAAGTTGTCAAATCCGTAAACTTCCGTAATATCAATCCCATAAGGATTTGGGAATCCGCCCACACACTCATCATTTATTTCCTGTCTCTTATGACCCGGCATGTGAAACGGGTACATATCTGACTCCCCATATTGTTTCAACATGTTTAACAGATATTTTCTGTCTCTTTTCATTTTAATCTTCTCCGGGACCATAACTTTTTCCTGTTTTCTGGTCAGATCCGTTCCATGGCACATATTTTTCGAATCTGGGTTCCATAAACATCTCCCAGACTCGCTCCATAGCTTCGTTTGTCAGTAAATATGTTCCATGGCTTCCCACAACAAACCCGTTACAGCCATCTGCTGCCAGACTCACTGTGATCTCAGTTTCATCGTCCCTTCTCAAAGTAATAACTCCACTATAAGGACACTTGCCCTCCTGTACCGGTTCTGCGTCAGACAGAAGAGCTGAAAGCTCTGAAAGCAGTGTTTCATCCACTAAGTCTGCTGAAAAAAGCAAAGTAATTTCCTTCTCATCCTCTTCTCTTTTTCCGTAAAACCTCATTTCCGCTTTCACAATATCATGAATTTCTGAGATATCCGTCACCTGAAACTGACACCTTTCCTCTGCAATCTTTAAGGCAGGCATCGTGATAATTCCCTCTTCAATTTCCATTTTTTCATATGTTTCCTGACTCACAAAAAACTCCAGACCATTCCCGCCATATAACTCCGGCAAAATCACTTCGTCCGACTCCAGGATTTGGGTTTCTTCCTCTTTTGTCAAAGCCACATATTCAAATCTCTGAATTCCATTCTCATATCGGTTTACAAAAAGATATGCGCCAGCATCCGGGGGAGTAAACCGGACACCTCTGTCAAATACATCTTCTGCGTATTCGACTCCCTGTACACCATCGCAGTACTGATAAAAAAATGCATCTTCAATTTCTTCAGGAGCCGCCAAATCAATAGGTTGAAGATACAAAACCTGGTTTTTACTTCCTCCCTGGAGAAGGCTGTTTATGGTTTTAAATGTGTAGACAGGCGTATATTCCTCTGCCTGTTCACTCCAGACCGCCGCTTCTATATAATCATCCTTTCCATAAATGCTAAGCCCGTCCAGCAAACTGCTTTCTCCCTTTTTTAGTCCTATCACATATCCGATCCCATCTGCTGTCACACGTCCTGTGAAATCATAGGAATCCTTCAATGGCTCCCCATAAGATTCTGCAAGGCCATCATCCATATACGAAAATTCCAGTCCGTTTTCAAACTTCTCCAAAGACAAAATAATTTTGTCCAGATTATCCTGATAATCCTCTTCTGCTTCCGCTACTTCTGCTGTTTCTCCTGCTGCTTCCGTTTCTGCTCTCTCTGCCCCTGCCTCTGCTTTTTCTTCCCGCTCATTAAAAAATCCTGCTGCCCCTTTCTCTGTCCCTCCTCCGGCACAGCCAGAAAGCAGGAAGCAAAGGCATAAAAATATCATCCATTTTTTCATACAATCACCATCCTGCTTTCATTCTAACATTAGCTTTTCTCAAGTACAAGTGGCCGGAAAATAATTAATAAAAGCGTAACTATTTTGCAATAAAGAAATTATCTCAAGAGTTGATTTTCCCATGCAAACTTGATCACCGTAAGAATTACAATGACAAGCATCACTGGCTTAATAATCTTTTCACCTTTTTTAATAGCCAGACTGACTCCAATCAGATTTCCTAAGATGGCAGAAACCGCAGCCGGCCCTGAATATCGCTGTAAAATCCGGACCAGTTCATTACAACTGTTACCAATATTTTATGGATTTCTTTATAACACTATGTTAAAATAATTACATGGCTTTGGAACACGCAAAACACCAAAAAGGAGGCAGTATGAAATACAAACTTGTAGGAAACACCATGCCGGCAGTAGAAATATTATTTGAAAATGCCGGTGAAAGCGTATTTACCCAATCTGGAGGAATGACATGGATGAGTGACGGAATCAGTATGTCTACCAATACCAGAGGCGGTCTCATGAAGGGAATTGGACGTATGTTTGCCGGAGAATCTCTCTTTATGGCTACATATAAAGCTACTATGCCAAATACCATCATTGCATTCGCATCCACTGTTGCAGGACAGATTCTTCCCATTGACGTTGGTGCAAATGGTGGACTGATTTGTCAGAAAGGCGCGTTCCTCTGCGCCCAGGAATCTGTAAATCTAAATATTACATTCAGTAAAAAAATCTCCTCCGGCCTATTCGGCGGAGAAGGCTTTATTCTGGAAGATATCAGCGGCCATGGACTTGCTTTTCTGGAAATCGATGGTGACATGATAGAAAAGAACCTCGCTCCGGGCGAAGTTTTAAAAGTTGACACTGGAAACGTGGTAGGCTTTGAACGCAGTGTCAGCTACGAAATAGAAACCGTCAAAGGCTTCGGAAATATTTTATTTGGAGGAGAGGGCCTCTTCCTCACAAAACTAGTGGGACCTGGCCGCGTTATCCTTCAAACCCAAAATGTTGCCGAATTCGCCGGACGCATCGCTCAGTTTATTCCAACAAAATCATAATAAACCCTCATGCGCCCGCCTGCGGATACACAAAAGTCCGGCGGGCGCATTTAACATTTCCCTTTTTATATTTTATTCCTACCAATTCCGAACGTTTCTTCTCACCCAGTAAAAGAATGGTATTGTAAAAAAAACAAGCCATCCGATTTTCCATAAATGGAATCCCAATCCCAATATAAAATATACAAGCGTTACAAATGCAGGATATGGAAAAGATACTACCATTTTCCTGAATCCGGGCACCTTGTTTTCCTCTTCTTCGCTCTCTACTTCAATGGGTTCATTTGTTTTAAGAAGTTCATCCAGTGAAATTTTATACAGATTTGCCAGTAAAATAAGATTATCTGTATCCGGGCATGCTTCCGCCCGCTCCCATTTCGATACTGCCTGCCTGCTAATACCAATTTTAGCAGCTAATTCTTCCTGAGACAGATGATTGGCTTTTCTCAAAGAAACCAAACGATTTGCTATTTCAATATTCATAAGCACCTTCCCTTTCTTTTTAAGATGCCAATATTATCTCAAAATCAGCCAGGTTGCACTACCATTTTTAATACACATTTCCGCAACTACTGGTTGCACAGTCCAATTTTTGTCCAAAGTTCCTCCCTTTTTTCATCCTCATAATCTGTTCGTATCAGTCATCCAACTATCATTGTAAACCTGGCATGATTATCTATCTGTCCAGGAGTCAAATCTTGTTGATATTTGTGGGTCATATAAAGGACAACCAAAACCAATTAAAATATCTATTAGAGTGTTCATATCATTTTCCTGCATCCCATAGCAATCAAATCTTACAATTTGTGGAGTTGTAAAAATCTGGAATGCCCCATGTCCCTCTTTTTCAAAATCCCTTCCATGGTCACTAAAAGTCCAGTCTGAAAAGTCGATATAAATTCTTTTCAGAATTTCATCTATTGGAAGAATCTCCAGTTCCTCCATCAACTTTCCATCACAGCATGCTGCCTGATATATGGCTCCATGGTCATGGACAATATTTTCCTTATATCTCCAAAAATTTAGATCCATACTCATTTTAAATTCCTCTTTTCATATTTTTTGCTGGTTTCCATAATCCACTCCTCTCAATGCTCCATTCCCTCCTCATAGAACCGGCAGCCGCATCTTCCATTCTCCTTCACCACATATAAAGCAGTATCCGCTCTGTTATAAAGATCATCTGTGAAACCATTTTCCGAAAATGCTCCACCCACACTTAAGGATACCAGAGGCAGCCCATCATCCGGGTGCATCAGCGAATTGTTAATCTCCTCGATCTTTTGCATTACTACTGCGCTCATATTTTCCGTCATGCCTGTCAGAATCACTGCAAATTCATCCCCTCCGATTCGAGCCGGATAATCTGTGGCACGAAACTTGTCCTTTAGGAATCCCGCTACTTTCTTCAGTACCTGGTCGCCAACCTCATGACCATATCCATCATTAATCAGCTTGAATTTATCCACATCAATTATTAAGAGTCCCAGCGCTCCGCCCTTTATTTGAAACATATTTTTCAGTTGTTCAAAGCCGCCCCGGTTTACAATGCCAGTCAGCGGATCGTGCTCCGCACGGTAACGCAACATAGCCTCGTTGGCGTTTTTAATTTCAAAAATATCATTATAGGTAAGCGCCAGATATTTAAACTCATAAGAACCGGTGATCTCCATCATTTTTTCTTCTTTAATACAGTTTACATAAATCTGAAGCGGCTTAATGATCAACAGAATAATCAGGAGAAATGTAGCAACTGTCTCCACAAAAAGTATGCTGACCAGCCGCCTCTGCATAGCCATAGTGGACTCCAGTGCTTTTGCATCCCTCAACATTTTTTCATGCGTTATCTCATGCATACTCTCCATAGAACTTTTCACGCTGTCCAGTATCCGTGTTCTGGCATCCTGATAAGCTGTCCCAAAAACAATCTCTCTCGCTTTTTGAATCATTTCATTCCTGTTCAGCTTTTGATCTTCGTCGGACAGATGTACTTCCTGAACTTCTGGCGGCAGACTTTTTTCAGGATACGCCTGTGCCTCCGATATCAGTCTCATGGCATAAATTTCATCACGCATCAGATCATTGGAATGCTGAAGTGCTTCCACCAGGTACTCATATGCCTTATCTCCCTCATAAGCAGTCCTCAGGTGCTCCAGTGCTGCCTCCCTGCGCCTGCTCTCATTTACCTCAGTAAAATAATGCTCCATATATTCCGGTTCCAGCGTCACCGTATAAAGCCGCACCTGTTCTGTCAGATAGGCAGAACCCTCTGTCAGAAATGCCTCGTTTTCTTCAAAAGCGATATATTCATCCATGGAACTATGTACATTATTATATTGTTTTGAGACACGGATGGTCGCCGTAATCAGCAAGATGTAAAGTATACAGGATATGAAGATCATAATCATATTCACTGTACTGATACGGATTCCTCTGACTTGTTTTTGTCCTTTTTCACTCATAGCATTTCCTCCACCAGCTTTTATAAAACCTACAAATTTCATACCTTTCTCTCTTTGAACAGGCAAAATACTGATTTTTATTATATGCTGTTTTTCATTCAGATTCAATAAAAATCTACTCTATTACAGTATACCAGGTAACAGTTCAGCCTTGTGAAGATTCAGAGCGAAAAAAGCGTTGAAAACTTGTTTTCATAAGCATTTTTCACTCTGAATCTTCATAGGGCGGAAGAAGATAGATTTTAAGCAGCATTACAAAAAGCCGCCTGACACATAGAAAAACGCTATAATACAGGCAACGAAGACATAGGGAAGAAATTCCTGCCATTACCTTATGGCCTGTATCGGGGATTTTAAGAGGCTTATCCCTTAAGAGAAAGTGAGACAATATTGTACAGTCCGGAAGAGCATCATACTTCCGGCGTTTATGACCTAAGTATCCTTATGGTTCATGAAAGTATCGAAACCACGAAACGGCAGGCTCTGCCAATCTGGATATAGAAAAGCACCCGGACAGCACAAGGCCATTCGGGTGCCGGATATAACGTTATGAGCCGACAGGAAACGATTATTTTCGCAGGCCCGGGTGAAATATGCCGATGTGGGGGTCAGGCTTTTTTCTTTAGCCATCGCACGGTTGATCTCATAAAATTATTTTATATCCGAGAAGAATCGGGCAATTTCCTCCATCCTGCTCTTTGCATCAACATGAAAAGGACAGCGCTTCACGCAGACACCACAGCCAGTACAATCGGATGCATTTTGAGATAGAGCTTTATAATGTTCAACTGCGAGTTGATCGCCGACCTTTGCCAAGTCGAAATACTTATTGACAGCGCCAATATCAATCCCGGCAGGGCAGGGCTGACAGTGGTTACAGTAAGTACAGGAACCAACCATCTCTTTGCTCTGCAAAGCGCCGATAAAAGAATAATCCCGCTGCTCTGCCGGTGCATCATAGAATTGCAGCGTCTGCTCCATTTCACTGGCAGTAATCGCTCCAGCAAGACAGGATACCACGGCAGGACGGTCAAGGGCATACTGCAAACATTGTTCCGTTGTCATGGCCCTGCCAAAGGGGGATAAGCGCCCATCCAAAAGCTGACCATTGTTATAGACTTTCATGACCGTGATTGCCATTCCCCGTTTGGCACATTCTTGATACAGGGCTGTTCTCTCTGGGGACAGTATCAGACCTTCACCAGATACTTCATAGTCATATCCTGCATTGATGCCGAAAAACATCACATCAAACGGCCCTGCATCCAGCATCTTTCGTGCCACTGATGGAGTATGGGAGGAAAAACCGACATTTCGGATCATTCCCTCTTTTTTCAGTTCCAGTGCATAGTCAACGATGCCGCTCTCTACCATCCGGGTAATGTCCTTGTCCTCATCAACGAAGTGAATAATACCCAGGTCGCTGTAATCTGTCCCATACTTCTTCAGTTCCAATGCAAAAGCGTCCTTTACTTGGGCCAGATTGGTGGTATGGCGGTAGTTGCCGTCCGGGTAGCTGACACAAAGATGATTCTGCATAATCAACTGACTGCGTTTCCCAAAAATTGCTTTCGCAACGGCCTGGGAAGGAGCAGAGGCGGACATACAAGTATCAAAGAAATTCACGCCATGTTCAAAAGCAGTTTGAAAAATCCGCTCAATTTCCTCCGGCTCCACTCTGGCCCCTGCATAATTTCCCACGCCGATACCGATGGTGCTGATTTTAGTGCCGTTTGGTAAAATTCTGTATTTCATCAATCCATCCTCCATAATTTTGCAATATCTTCGTCTGTATGGTTTCCGTGAATCCTGATATAAGAGAGACATTATAACGTCCACCGTATAGCTGATGCTGCGTTTGTTTACCATTTCATTGCGATTTCTACTTTTTCGGGATTCTCCGGGTCGCCAATCATAGGTGCGGCGGTATCCATCCTCCGAAGCTGCTCCATTTCTCCTGCAGAAAGTTCAAAATCAAAAATATTAATGTTTTCCTGGACACGCTCCGGGTGGACAGACTTGGGAATGACAATCACATCCTGCTGCGTCAAATACCGCAGAGCAACCTGGGCGGGCGTTTTGCCATGGGCCTGGGCAATCTCCACCAGGGAGGGAGCCTTGAACATTTCATTTTTCCTGCCTTGACCCAGCGGGGCATAGGCCATGTGTTGGACATGGTACTTATCCATCCACTGGTGCTCTGTCTGCCGCTGGCAGAGCAAATGGGTTTCGATCTGGTTGACCGCCGGGGTGATCTCGTTAAATTCAATCAGATCAATCATGCGGTCAGGGTCAAAATTGGAAATTCCAATCGCCCGGATTTTTCCATCCCTGTGCAGCCGCTCTAACTCCCGCCACGCAGCGTAGTAGTTACCGAAAGGCCAGTGGAGCAGAACGAGGTCAAGATAGTCCACATTTAGCTTTTTCAGAGAGCTTTCCACCGTTTGGGCAGTGTTTTCGTAGGAACGGAAATTGATCTTTGTGGTGATAAACAGGTCACTACGGGCAACACCGCACTTCGTGATGGCCGCTCCGACGGCGTCCTCATTGCCGTAAGCCTCCGCCGTGTCGATCAGGCGGTAGCCTGCTCCGATTGCCGACAGAACACTGCTTTCGCACTCCGCTCCACCTGTCAGGAATGTACCAAAACCCAGGATGGGCATTTCAATGCCATTATTTAAGACAACGCTTTTCATGAGCTCCTCCTGCTGATAAAATTTAAACTTGCGGAAGTTTTCCGCCTGTGGTACGATCATCGTAACAAATTCGTGTAACTCGAAGTCAAGAACTTTTTACAAATTTTTTCGGAGGCTTGTTATGACGTATACAGTAAAAGAGATCGCCGATAAGATGGGCATGACAGAGCATACAATCCGCTTTTATACGGATAAAGGTTTGCTGCCCTGCTCCCGCGATAAAAATAACCGGCGCGTATTTGATGATGAATCCATCAACTGGCTAAAAGGAATCCAATGCCTTAGAAATTGCGGTGTTTCCATTGGGGACATTAAGGTATATTCAGACTTGTGCCTGTTGGACAGCCCGGAAGCCCTGCAAAAGCGGTATCAATTTATGAAAGAACAGAGGGAGCTTGCCTGTCAGAGGCTGAAGGAAGCGCAGGAGTTAGCCGCTTACATAGACGCAAAGGTTCAGCATTATGAGGATATTCTTGCGGGAAAACTGTCCGATGATACAAATCCAGCAACACATCAGATTACAATATGTAAATCAATTCCGAAAGAATAATTTTCCCCACCCCTGACTCAGCAATTATTTACCATCCTGCCCACGCCATCTGGTCACGGATTTTCAGTTCCTCACTCACAATATTTCGAACGAAATACTTACATCGGTCGGGCAAAATCTGCACCCATGAACTGATTGCTGTAAAATCATGCGATTTCCACCTGGATAAAGTGTACAAAAATATATGATTTTTCACTTTAACGCATGAGATAACTCTTTCAAAATTCTATCCTTCTTTCAGAAAGGAAAAAACGGAAAATCCTTGATTTTAAAGTTTTTCCGCTGTTCATGAAACATCAGGGATTCGAGCGCCGGACAACTTGATTAAAAGGCAAATGGATTTTGAAAAAAGCAGAATGGATTTTTGCATGAAATTTGAGAAAAAGCGTTTATCCTGCTTCATCCCTGCTGTTGTTTATGATCGTCTGGATGCAGAATCTAAGAACTATGGTATTCCGAAAACTGCTATTGCTCAAAATGCTCTGCCTGCATACTATCGGGACACAGACTTTAAGCAACGTTGCAATGTCGAAAATGACTCTCATACTAAATAAACTTTACATGGCTCTCTGGCCTCCTGCAAGCGTTTCTGTCGGCTTTTGATGATTCTGACATGAGGATTTACATATCTTTAGAAACGGCCGTAAAAGCCGCCTTGTGTCAAAATCAGGAATAGAAAACCCCTCGACTGCGAATCGGGGGGTTTTCGTTTTCATCTCATAAGGATTTCTTGTTGCCTTTTAGCCTGCTGGTATTATAGCATATGTAAATTTTAATTGCAAGATGCTAATTTGTTTCAAATATAGGCTTTCAAATATCAGCTTTTTGCGCCCTTTTTTAGAAATGGAGGATATCATAAAATATGGCGAAAGCAAAGTACACACAATCAAAAGACGGGTATTGGAGAGCCAAAATCTGGGATGGCTCGAAACATATAAGACTGTTCGCAGTACTAACACGAAAAAATGTATTCCAATATTATTACTAAATATTTTTCCCCATTGAGAGGGATCAAATTTGAAGAGCTTTGACGAACTCACTTTCAAATTCTGATTAATTCGGCTATTAACAATCACTGATTTGGACAAGACCACAAATCAAATTATGAGACGGGCTGCTGACAATAATTTTCCTTCAGTAAAAATTCCACATAAATTCCACAAAACTCACATGGTCTTTCCAAATTGCCGCTGTATCATAAAACCATCCCAAATGAAAGGAAGTATGAAAAAATGAAAACAAAAGGGATATTAGGTATGGCGCTGGCACTTGCACTGTCCTCGGTTATGGTCGTTTCGGCTTCCGCCGCAGAGGTAGCGGATGGCTCCTATGGCTATCTCGCCGGGCAGCAGAAGAACAGCGAACGTCATGCACAGTATGAGCAGGCCGCGACGCTCTCCACCGATGCTGACCGTAGCGCATTTTTTTCGGAGAAAGGTATCGGCGGCGGCGCGTACAGCGATGCCCCGCATTTTGACGCGGATGCTCTTGTAGCCGCCGGAATCATCGACCAGGCAACGGCTGACAGCATCCGGCAGTATGCGGCCAACAAGCACACCCAACTGAGCAGCAGATACGGCAGTATGGGGAACATGACGCCGACAGAGCGCCATGCGTACTATGCGGGCTTTGACAGAAGCGGCGGCGATTCCGTTGACGCACTGTTAGCGGCTGGTATTATCACGCAGGAGCAGGCTGAGGCCATCAATGCCTATCTTGCTGAATAAACTCAGGCAGAAACGGGTGTAGCCGCAAGGTTGCACCCGTTTCGTTATTTCGATATAATAAGCGTGATTACCCAAGAAACGAAACGCTGTTATGGCAAGATTATTGATTGTAGACGATGAACCGGACATCTATCAGATGATATGCCGCTATGCCCAGCGCGAGGGTCACGAGACGGTAAAAGCATCAGATGGCCTGGAGGCGGTGGAGCTGTGCCGGACAAATGACTTTGACATGATTATCATGGATGTGATGATGCCAGATATGGACGGCTTTACCGCCTGTAAGGAAATCCGAAAGGAAAAGGATATTCCCGTCTTAATGCTCTCGGCCAGAGGGACGGAATATGACAAGCTGTTCGGCTTTGAAGTCGGAATAGATGATTATGTTGTCAAGCCGTTCTCCCCCAAGGAGCTGATGGCCCGTGTCAATGTGATTGTCAACCGCCACAGGCCGCAGTCCGGTGCAAGCGCCAGGAGGACACTGGAGGCCGGGGCGCTGACGATTGACGTATCAGGCCGGACGGTGCTCGTGGACAGCCAGCGGGTTGACCTGACCACAAAGGAGTATGATCTACTGCTCTATTTTGTGGAAAATCAGGGAATGGTTTTGACGCGGGAACAGATTTTGAACGCGGTATGGGACTATGCCTATCAGGGCGCGGACAGGACAGTGGACTGGCAAATCAAGCTGCTGCGGAATAAGCTGGGTATCTGCCGAGACTACATCAAAACATTGCGAGGGGTGGGGTATAAATTTGAAGTTTAATACAAAATCCCTCGGCGTAAAGCTGTGGGCCTATTTCGCGCTGTTTGCCGCCGCGATTTTTGCTGTTCTCTGGCTTTGCCAAACGGTTTTTTTACAAACCTTTTATGACCGCATGGTGGTTCAGAACATACAAGCTGCAGCGGAGCAAATTGCCACACAGATGGGGCGGGCAGATTTTTGCGATTGGCTGGACGATTTAGCTTATGAAAATTCATTCCTGATTTTTCTGACAGATGCCCAGGGAAACGTCCTGTATTCTACCGATGAACATAGCGGGGTCTATCGCGGAGAAACCGCCGCTGCGGAGGATACCGGGGGCAATCCCTACCATACATCAGATAAAATTTTGAATTGGCAGATCGGCGCGGGACGCCACCTCAATCTGCCGCCGGACTTTTCCACCTTCATGGAGCAGTTGAACAGCAGCGGAAATGGAACCGTAGGCTACCGGCTCACGGACGACTCCACTTACATCTACGGAACATGGCTCTCAACGGCAAGCGGTGAAAGCATTCTATACATCAGTGCCGCATTGGAGGCGGTGGGCGCTACGGTCAGTATCCTGTGCACACAGCTTGTATGGATTACCGGGGCGGCTCTGCTTTTCGCTTTTGGAATTGCGCTTTTGATTTCACGGCGGTTTTCAAAGCCCGTGGCCGCGCTGGACAGGCAGGCCCGTAAAATAGCGGAGGGCGGCGGGCTTGACGGCGTGGAAAGGGGCTTTTGCTCGGAACTGGATGGGCTGGCGGACACGCTATATCAGACCGCCACCGTGCTGAACAAAGCAGAACAGTCCCGCAAGGAGTTTTTGGCAAATATTTCTCACGATCTGCGTACTCCGCTGACCATGATTCGCGGCTATGCAGAGATGGTGCGGGATATTTCGTGGGAGGATGAAACACAGAGAGAAAATGATTTGGCTATTATTATCCGTGAAACAAACCGTCTGACAGAATTGGTAAATGACATCCTGGAACTGACTGCTTTGCAATCCCAAACACAGGCGGCGCAATATGGAGAGGTTGATCTCAGCGCGACGGCGCAAGACGTGATACGGCAATTTGCGCCGCTGTGCGAACAGAGGGGATGCGCTATAACATCAAAAGTGGAGTCGGAGCAATTCGTGCAAGGCGAACCTGCACAACTTTCACGGGTGTTTTATAACCTGGTTGACAATGCGATTAGCCATGTGGGAGAGCAAAAGACGGTTGATGTTTCGCTGAAACGTATTGGGCAGAGCGTCCGTGTAGAAGTGCGGGATTACGGAGAAGGCATCCCGCCGGAAGAAATTCCTTTTGTATGGGAACGCTATTTCACATCAAAACAGCGCAAAAGCAAGCGGGAACACTCCGGCCTGGGACTTGCGATTTCAAAAGAAATTCTGTTGGCTCATAATGCAAAATTTGGTGTGGACAGTACGTTAGGACAAGGGAGTTGTTTTTGGTTTGAAATCAATGCTACAAAATAATATCTGAACTTGTCCTGCCGCACGACGGCAAAAGAAAAAAGCCGTCGTACAAGCAGGAGCATTGTCACGCCCGAACCGGCGGCTTTGAGAAATCAGAGCCGCCGGTTTCTGCTTTTTGGCGGCAATAGGAGGATGCCGCCATGCGATTACAGGTAGATAGGCACTTATCAAAAAAGCCTGATCTCCACAGCGGCCCACTCCACCCGCACTTGCGAAAATCGTCGTTTTCTGACGGCCTATAATAACAATCTCCACGCCCCGATGGTCTTGCACTGTTCGGGCGCTTTTCTGTTTTTAGGCAAACAATTTCAGCCCCGGCCCCGATGTCGTGGCCCTCCCCTCCTGTTCAGGTTTCGCATTTTCCCAAATCTGAACAGGAAAACAACAAGATGGAGATTACCATCAAGAGATACAGCCGCAAGCTGACCTATGTGGACGCCGCCACCCTTGACGAGTTTTGGGAGCTGGCCAAACGCACCGAGCGGAGCCTTGACCGGGCGCGGCTGTCCCAGCTCTACGGGTGGACGGATGAGGCTGGGAGAGTTTATATTATCTTCCCGATTGAGAAGATTGCCGAACGAATCGGCAAAAGCATGACCACTGCCAAGAACGTATTGGCTGAGTTGGAGGCGGCGGGCCTGATTGAACGCAAACGGCAGCAGTTTCCAAGCCCAATCATATCTATGTGAAACTGTCTGCTGGATAAAAACTTGTCTTTCACCATGGCCGAAAAACTGTTCTTTTAATAGGGCAGAAACCCGGCTGACGCAGGTCAAGAACCCGGCCACTAATAAGGACTAATAGAATAAAAACTATATAGTAAAAACGAGTGGGAGTAAATAGCGCCCACTTTTCGGACAAACGCCGGACAAATGTCCGCAGCTACATCACAAGCCCGTTTGAAAATTTGAAAACAAGGAGTTGTCTATGGAGCATATCAGCTACAAGACGCAGACCGAGATTGTGACTTTCCAGAGCCGGGAAATCCCTTTGGAAAACCTCACGCCCATTCTTACCCCTGAGCAGGAGGCGGCAAAGCGCCGGGAGTTGGAGCAGCGGCTTTATGAAGTATTCCGCAAGTACGCCCACCACCGGCAGACGAAGGAACCGGCCAGCTAAATTTTCGCCGTGCCATTGCTTTACGGGGCTGCTGATAGTATAATCATAGCGTCAGCAACTCCGTTTCTTTTCAAAAAGGGAGAGCAAATAATTTTTCCCTAGACATGTTTTAGACATTTACAATTGACTACAATTGTATACTCTGTATTACATGAAAATAGTGGAAAACCTTGTAAAATCAAAGATTTCCACTATTTTTCAAGAATGAGACATCGGGGATTCGAACCCCGGACAACTTGATTAAAAGTCAAGTGCTCTACCTACTGAGCTAATATCCCATACAACATATTTTGTTGTAATGCCCAGAGCCGGAATCGAACCAGCGACACGAGGATTTTCAGTCCTCTGCTCTACCAACTGAGCTATCTGGGCA
>ERZ808044.281-NODE-281-length-65543-cov-7.149986_pt1 | contig 65543 bp, 57 predicted proteins | sample MGYA00380195_ERZ808044 | MGnify/ENA primary metagenome ERZ808044 (study PRJEB31490, sample SAMN06133423) | mouse gut metagenome | isolation source: Z7_2 | host: mice | place: China: Chengdu | collected 2015-05 ...
GATAACTCCATGATATTGCCGTTTTCGTTGGGGACTCCGAACTTTTCGCATATGTTGATAAAGTTGTTGCATGTCCCTCTTGCTATGGAATAGGTTTCTTTGGCAAAATCGTAAATGTTCTTGAAGTTGTCCAGTTGGTATAATTTATGCTTATAGATTGCATGGAGGGCGAAAGCTGTCTGTAAATAGCTGTTTTCCATGCTCTGATAGGCTTTATCAATCTGACATTTGAAGCGTTTATATAACCGCTTGTCATTGGCTAGTTGGGCTTTCTTGTTTTTTTCCTCTGCTAGTTGCAACTGTTTAGTGATACTGTCAGCAGTTGGCGGGTTCATTGCAGTTGTTGCGGTTTCCTTTACCTTGGGTTCTGCCTTGGTAGTTGTCTTGGCTGAGGTCTTAGCGGTTGCCTTGGTTGCCTTCTTGGTTGCTGTCTTAGCGGTTGTCTCTGTTTTTGTTGTTTTTGTCATTGTTATTTCCCCCTTGTAAATCGTTCGGACGTGTGAACTTTTCTTAAAGTTCATACGTGTGAACTTTTTTCCTGTGTTTTTCTTTCTAATTACATTATAGACTTTACAGAATAAAAATAAATAAAGGAAATTCTTGCGAAACCTCTGGTTTGTTGATATAATACACGAGTGTATATGACGATCAACAGAGATAGGAGAAAAAGCGATGAACGATTTGGAAAAATACAGAGAACAGTTAGGTCTGTGTGATGATAAGATTATTGACGCGTTGGTAGAGCGCAACTCTGTGATAGAGAAGATTATGTCATATAAGGAAGAATACGGTATGCCGATTCTGCAGCCTGCGCAAGAGGAGAAGCAGAAGACGCGGCTTGAGGAAAAGCTTACAGGTAACAAGTATAAGGACGAGATTTTTGATGTTTTTCGCTGTATCTTGAAGAACAGCAAGCGAATCCAGGCAAGGAAGCTGTTTGACTATAACATTGTGCTAATCGGGTTCATGGGGGCGGGCAAGTCCACCATTTCAGACTACCTTAGCACCATGTTTGCCATGAAGATTATTGAGATGGACCAGGTAATCGCAGAGCGTGAGCAGATGAGCATACCGGATATATTCGCCACTTACGGGGAGGAATATTTCCGCGACCTTGAGACAGGGCTTCTTGTGGAAATGCAGTCTCATAAGAACACGGTGATCTCCTGCGGAGGCGGCGCGGCGCTCAGAGAGCGCAATGTGGCGGAGATGAAGAAGAACGGCAGAGTGGTGCTTTTAACCGCAAGCCCCCAGACCATCTACGAGCGTGTGAAGGACAGCGACGACAGGCCGGTGTTAAACGGCAGGAAGAATGTAAAAGGAATTTCAGAGCTGATGGATGCGCGGCGTGAAAAATATGAGGCGGCTGCGGACATCGTAATCAAAACGGATAATAAGACGGTGCTTCAGGTGTGTGAAGAACTGGTGCAGCGTCTGATGGAGATAGATGAGTAGAATGTTTGAGATGTTTTTTCCCGATAAATATGTGGCCTCCACATATGTCATTGATTTTGAACAGTTATACAAAGAAGGGGTTAGAGGGCTGATTTTTGATATTGACAATACGCTGGTTCCTCACGGCGCGCCGGCTGACAAGCGGGCCTTGGCCTTATTTGCCCGCCTGAAGGAATTGGGGTTCCAGTGCTGTCTCATTTCCAACAACCAGGAGCCGCGGGTTAAGATGTTTAACCAGGAGATTCAGGTGGACTATGTGTATAACGCCCATAAGCCTTCGATTAAGAATTATGTGAAGGCCATGGAGATTATGGGGACGGACAGGAGTAATTCCCTGTTTATCGGGGATCAGCTTTTCACAGACGTATGGGGTGCAAAGCGGGCAGGAATTCCCAATATCCTGGTGAAGCCCATCCATCCTAAGGAGGAGATTCAGATTGTGCTGAAGCGATATCTTGAGAGGATTGTACTGCATTTCTATAAGAAAAAAAGGGTTGAAAAAAGCGGCAATCTATTATAGAATGAGTAAAGGCATAAGAATGAAAGTAAAAGCGCTGGTTTGCGCAGCTAAGGAGGAATTATAGAATGGCAGATGCTTATATTGAGAAGGGTACGACTTATGAGATTGACGGGAAAGTGTTTGAATGTCTGGAGTTTTTGCATGTAAAGCCAGGAAAGGGTTCTGCATTTGTCCGCACGAAATTAAAAGACGTCATCAACGGCGGTGTGATTGAGCGTACCTTCAATCCGTCCAAGGATGTTTTGAAGAAGGCGTTTATCGAGAGAAAGGAAGTACAATATCTGTACAATGACGGAGGCTTGTACTACTTCATGGATATGGAGACATTTGAGCAGACTCCGGTTGGGGCGGATGATGTAGGAGATTCACTCAAGTTCGTGAAGGAGAATGAAGTGGTTTCCATGAAGTCCTATCAGGGAAAGGTATTTGCGATTGAGCCGCCGTTTACGGTTGAGCTTGTGATTACAGAGTCAGAGCCGGGCGTGAAGGGGAACACGGCCACAGGCGCGACGAAGCCGGCAATCGTTGAGACGGGCGCACAGGTTATGGTTCCGTTGTTCGTAGAGCAGGGGGAGAAGATTAAGATTGATACCCGTACAGGCCAGTATCTTTCCAGAGCCTAAGGTCAACAGGGACTTATGTTTGTCGAAATTTGTCATACGAAAAGCCTTGCAATTCCAGCAGGGCTTTTTTATAATAATGTTACCATAATATTTCAATCATTTTCTGATTTGTTCAGAGGCAGAATTCTTGCCAGTTTCCATGAAAAATCAAAGTGTTGCCACTATACCTTGCGGGACGCAGGCAGCTTAAGTGAGGCTAAGACAATACCCGTGTCAGAGGTATGAAGAAAGGAGAGGAATGACATATTTTCAGTTTATTCATGCAGTAGAAGGTAAAGTTAAGGAAGAAATAGACGGGAATATATCGGTATACATACATTCCACGGTTAAGAATAACGGAACGAGAAGACATGGTCTGACCATTGCGGAGAAGGGAGTCAATATATTTCCCACCATCTATCTGGAGGAATACTATGAGCAATTTAAAAACGGCGGCTCTGTAAAGAAGACGGCGGAGGATATTTTAAAGCTGTACAGAGAGGTACGTTTTAAGAGCTGCTTTGAGGGGGAATTTCTCAAGGATTTTAAGAAGGTCAAAGGAAAGATTGTCTATCATTTGGTAAACTGTCAGGCCAATCAAGAGCTGCTTTCGGATGCACCTTATGATGAGTATCTGGATTTGGCTGTGGTCTATTATGTGCTGTTGGAGGTGAATTCCTACGGGATGGCGTCACTGATGATAAAAGATGAGCATCTTGAGATGTGGAATGTGACTAAGAAGGAGGTGGCCTGTGAGGCGCAGAGGAATACCAGAAGGCTGCTGCCTTATGAGTTCAGAGCAATGGGTGAGCTTCTGGACGAGTTACCCATTGCAGGGAGGGAAAAAGATAAGGGGGAGGATAAGGGAAAGGACCTGATGTATGTATTGAGTAACCGCATCCGCAGCTACGGCGCCTCTGTCCTTCTGTACGAAGGCCAGCTTGACGGAATTGGGGCATATCTTGAGGAGAATTATTATGTGCTTCCTTGCAGCGTGCATGAGGTAATTGTTGTGCCGGAGAGCGTATCTCCCGGTTGGGAGGCCCTTAATCTCCTTGTGGACGAGGTGAACAAGACTCAGATAGACCCAGAGGAGCATCTGTCCGACCATGTCTATTATTATGACCGTCAGGTGAGACGGTTAATCGCGTGAAAGAAGGCTTAAACACGCTTCTGACATAAAAGTAGAGGAAATGTGTGAAACTTGTTATCATTTCCTTTACTTTTTCGGATAAATGTGGTAATATAATTTTTGCAATTTTAAATTTTGGTGGACAAGGTCCATCAGCCCGTAAGGGCATATTATATGCACCCGTAGCTCAGGGGATAGAGCACCGCCCTCCGGAGGCGGGAGCGGCGGTTCGAATCCGCCCGGGTGTGTATTTTTTATTTTTCAAGTGCAGATGGAGGTAGCCTTATGGAAGGAAAAGAAAAGGTCTGCTCCAAAAGCCGCGCAAGGTATGGAAGGATTGTTATACTGATGTTCCTGGTTACTTTGGCAGCGGCGGTGGGTGCAGCCGGTTCAAGCCTTACCAAAGCGAAAGTCCAGAAAGCACAAAAGAAGATTTCCGACCAGTTGTATACGAGGAACGTAAGAAGTGGATTTGAAGAACTGAATCCGCTTAAGATGGAGGAATATCCGGAGATTACCGGCGCTGTCAGGGACTATTACCGGCAGCAGGAGGAGGAAGCAGGCTTTGTGGAGTCCTATGATGACCTCTGCGTCTATACGAAGGAAGGAGAGTACCGCGGTACATATGTGGCGTTTGCCAGGTACAATATGAAGATTCGGGATGTCTATACCAAGGTTCCGGGGTTGAGTACCGTGTATATCGTGGAGGATGAGGAAGGCGGATATCAAGTCAACACCTCGGTGGAGGATGACAAGGTGAAGTCTTATATCCAGAAGGTTGCGGCACATGAGGATGTACAGGCACTCATGGCAGAGACTCAGGACGAGTATCAGAGAGCAGTTCAGTCGGATGCATTACTTATGGAGGCGCTGACAGATTTGGAGGATGCCTACAAGAAGGCAGACGCATAGTTTTGACTCTGCCGTATCAGAGAAGGTTTTTAGGGTCAGATCCCTGTGGATTGCAGAGATCTGGCTTTTTTGTAATATAGAAAACCAGGAGGAGGAGAGAAGATGAGGAAAATCATGGATTTGATTGCCGACGAGCTGGCAGCGGCGTTCGAGGCGGCAGGATATGATAAGGAATATGCAAAGGTTACGCTGTCTAACCGTCCGGATCTGTGTGAATATCAGTGTAACGGCGCTATGGCAGGGGCTAAGGCTTACCGGAGGGCGCCGATTATGATTGCCAATGATGTTGTGGAGAGGCTTTCAGACAGCCGGTGTCTTGCAGAGATAACCGCCGTGAAGCCTGGCTTTATCAATATGAAGCTTAAGAATGAATATGTGGCGGATTATTTAAACCAGATGAGTGCGGATGAGGAGTTGGGGCTTGAGAGGGCAAAAACTCCAGGCATGGTTTTGGTGGACTACGGCGGGGCGAATGTGGCGAAGCCTCTGCATGTGGGGCACCTGCGCTCTGCAATCATCGGTGAAGGGATTAAGAGGCTTGCAAGGAGGATGGGGCACAGAGTATTAGGTGATATCCATATGGGCGACTGGGGATATCAGATGGGATTGATTATCACAGAGCTTCATGAGCGAAAGCCAGGACTCCCCTATTTTCAGGAGGATTTTGACGGAGAGTATCCAAAGGAGGCTCCGTTTACCATAGGAGAACTGGAGGAAATCTATCCAAAAGCCAGCGCAAGGGCCAAGGAGGACGAGGAATACAGAAAAGCCGCCCTTGAAGCCACACGCCTTCTTCAGAACGGCCACAGGGGATATCGGGCTATATGGAGACACATTATGGAGGTGTCTGTGGCAGACCTTAAGAAGAATTACGAGAGCCTGAATGTACATTTTGACCTGTGGAAAGGCGAGTCGGATGCACAGAGTTACATTCCGGACATGATTGAGAGCTTGAAGCAGGAGGGGTATGCCCACATCGACGACGGCGCCCTGGTAATTGACGTGCAGGAGGAGTCGGATACCAAGGAGATTCCGCCCTGCATGATTCAGAAATCAGACGGCGCGTCCCTCTATGGAACTACGGATCTTGCAACGCTGATTCAGAGAATGGAGGATTATGACCCAGACCAGGTCATCTATCTGGCGGACAAACGGCAGGACCTTCATTTTCTTCAGGTGTTCCGTGCGGCAAGAAAGACGGGGATTGTACCGGAGAAGACCAGACTTGAATTCCTTGGCTTTGGAACCATGAACGGGAAGGACGGCAAGCCTTTTAAAACCAGGGACGGAGGGGTTATGCGTCTTGAGAGCCTGATTGGGGAGATCGTGGACGAGATGAGAAAGAAGATTGCGACGAACCGTACAGTCGCCCAGGAGGAGGCAGAAGAAACGGCTAAGATTGTGGGTATGTCTGCCATCAAGTACGGGGATCTGTCTAATCAGGCGTCTAAGGATTATGTTTTTGACGTGGAGAGGTTTACCTCTTTTGAGGGAAATACGGGTCCTTATATCTTATACACCATTGTGCGGATTAAGTCGATTTTGAACAAATATCAGGCGGATGGAAAGGAAATTGGCTCTCTTAAGGTTGAGCCTGCCCATGATGAAAATGAGAAAGCCCTGATGCTGGAGGTTTTGAAATATAATGATGTGATTGAGTCAGCCTTTGAAGAACTGGCCCTTCACAAAATCTGCGCCTATATCTATGACCTTGCGAATGCATTTAACCGTTTCTACCACGAGACGAAGATTCTTGCGGAGGAGGACGTAACGAAGCAGAAGGGGTATATTGCGCTGCTTGCGCTTACGAAGCGGGTGCTTGAGTCCTGTATAGATGTGCTTGGCTTTGCGGCGCCGGAAAGGATGTAGGAGATGACGGAGAAATTATTTTATGAGGATGGTTACAGGAAGGAATTTAAGGCAAGGGTGCTTTCCTGTGAGCAGGCCGGCGGCAAATATAAGGTTGTGCTCGATGCTACGGCGTTTTTTCCGGAGGGCGGAGGCCAGTACGGCGATATTGGATGGCTTGATGATACCGAAGTTATGGATACCAGGGAAAAGGACGGTGTGATTTACCATACTGTGGCATCTCCTCTTAAGGAGGGAACCGTGGTGACGGGGCGGCTTAACTGGGAGGTACGCTTTGACAGGATGCAGCAGCATACGGGCGAGCATATCGTATCAGGGCTTGTACACAGCCGGTTTGGATATGACAATGTAGGCTTCCATCTGGGCGAGGATTACTGCACCATGGATTTTAACGGCCCTATTACAAAGGACGAGTTAAAGGAGATTGAGCTGGAGGCGAACAGGGGAGTATTCGCGAATCTTAAGGTGGGAATCACCTATCCTTCTAAAGAAGAACTGGCGGCTATGGAGTACCGCAGCAAGATTGAGATTGAGGGGCAGGTGCGGATTATCACTGTGCCAGGGTATGATGTGTGCGCCTGCTGCGCCCCCCATCTTGGCTCTACCGGAGAGATTGGGCTGATTAAGCTGGTTCATATGATGAACTATAAGGGCGGAGAGCGCATCACTATGGTCTGTGGAATGCGGGCATTGGCAGACTATGATATCAAGGATGAGAATACGAAGTTGATTTCGTCCCTTTTAAGCGCGAAGGAGTACCAGGTGGCAGACGCGGTTACCCACTTAAAGGAGGAGGCGGCAAGCCTTAAGGGGAGGATTGCCTCCCTTAATCAGAAGCTGCTTAAGTATCGGGCTTCGGAGATTCCGGTCAAGGAGGGCGTGGTTGCCGTGTTTGATTCCGATTTGTCGGGAAATGAGCCAAGAGAGCTGATGAACCTTTTGCTGAACAAGGGGGCCAGGGTCTGCGCCGTTTTCGCGGGAAGCGAAGAAGAAGGCTTTCGGTATGTGATTGGCAGCAGGGAGGAGGATGTGCGTTTGCTGTGCAGGAGGCTCAATGAAGCCTTTGGCGGCAGAGGCGGCGGCAAGCCGGAGATGGTGCAGGGGTCTTTGTGTGCAAATGAGAAGGCAATCAGGGAAAAACTGGTGTGCTGACAGAGAAACGGGAACTGTGGGAGAATTATTTCACAGTTCTTTTTTAATTTAAAAATTTTATCACGGTTCCGTCACATTTTAAACACAATTTGACGGTAAACTACTAATCAGAAAAACAAAAACGAACCAGAGCGAAAGGAGATATCAGTATGGATCATCAATATACTTATTACACACCAGGACAGGATTCTAATCAGCAGAACAATTCAGAGTACAGGCCGCCTCATAAGAAGAAGGGAACGCCAAAGTGGGTAAAAACCATATGCTTCGGCCTGGTATTCGGAGTGACGGCAAGCGCGGCATTCCAGACAAGCAATATTGTGGCAGGAAAATTTTTAAATAATAAGACTGTGAAGGAGAGTACAACAGAGAATACTGAGAGCATCGGAAGCGCGAAGCTTACCACCGCCTCCGGAGGCACGGCTAAGTCGGATGTGGCGGATATCGCACAGAACGCTATGCCGTCCGTAGTCTCAATCACGAACATGAGCGTCCAGCAGGTACAGAGCTTCTTTGGTGGAATCCAGGAGAGAGAGAGCCAGAGCGCAGGCTCAGGTATTATTATCGGCCAGAATGCTTCTGAACTTCTGATTGTGACCAACAACCATGTGGTGGAGGGCAGCGATACACTGACCGTTTCCTTTATTGACGAGGAAAGCGTTGAGGCCAATATCAAAGGGACGGACGCCAGCCGTGACCTGGCGGTTGTGGCGGTAGACTTAAGCAAGATAAAAGACAGTACGAGAGATAAGATTGCCGTTGCGACTCTGGGCGACTCTGACGAGCTTCAGGTAGGCGAGGAGGCCATTGCAATAGGAAATGCGCTCGGTTACGGACAGTCCGTCACCAGAGGTATCATTTCCGCGACGGAAAGACGGATTGAGGGATTTGACAGCAACCTGATTCAGACGGATGCAGCCATCAATCCAGGAAACAGCGGCGGCGCGTTGTTGAACGCTAAGGGTGAAGTGATTGGTATTAATACGGCCAAGGCTGCGTATGAAGCGGTAGAGGGTATTGGCTATGCCATTCCGGTTTCAGAGGCGAGAGAAACCATTGAAGGGCTGATGAACCGAGAGACCAGGACTAAGGTTGCAGACGGAGAAAGGGGCTACCTTGGTATTGCAGAGCCAGTGGATGTTACCCAGGAGACATCCCAGATGTACCACATGCCGGTTGGCGTGTATATCACGGATGTGGTAAGGGGAGGCGGAGCCGAGCGTGCAGGAATCACAAAAGGCTCTGTTATCACGGCTTTGAATGGAACGACGATTAACAATACAAATACGCTTCTGGAACAGCTTGAGTATTACAAGGCAGGGGAAACGGTTACGGTAACGATTGCAATTCCAGGAAGCGACGGGGAATACCAGAATAAGGAGGTAGAGGTAACATTAGGAAAAGCTTCTAATTAATCTTGTTAAAAAGCAGGCAGGCAGCCCTCTGGAAAATTCACACAGAGGGCGCCTGCCTGTATTCTTTGATATCATTTTCAAGTCTATAATTTTTCTCCGGTCAGCATCTCATACCCCTGAAGATACTTGTCAATGGTCTTTTTAACAATATCCTCCGGCAGAGTCCAGTCGTTGTCCGGATTCGCCTTCAGCCAGTCGCGGGCGAACTGTTTGTCAAAGGAAGGCTGCCCGTGGCCAGGCTCATACACATCTGCGGGCCAGAAGCGTGAGCTGTCCGGCGTCAGCATCTCGTCGCCGATGACAAGCTCGCCGTTTTCGTCCAGACCGAACTCAAACTTGGTGTCTGCAATGATGATACCGCGGGTCAGGGCGTAATCCGCGCATTTCTTATAGAGGGCAAGGGTGCAGTCACGAAGCTTTGCAGCATATTCTTCACCTTTTCCTGGGAAGTATTTTTCCAGATGGGCAACGCTCTGCTCATAGGAAATGTTCTCGTCGTGGTCGCCGATTTCCGCTTTCGTGGACGGCGTGTAGATTGGCTCTGGCAGCTTATCGGACTCCTTCAAGCCTTCCGGCAGGCGGATGCCGCATACCGTACCGTCCTTTTGGTAGCTTGCCCAGCCGCTTCCCGTAATATAGCCGCGGACAATGCATTCGATGGGAAGCATATTTAGCTTCTTACACATCATGCTGTTCCCGTCAAACCGAGGGGTTTGGAAGAACTCCGGCATGTCTTTTACGTCTGTGGAAAGCATATGGTTCGGGAGGATGTCCTTGGTCATGTCAAACCAGAAGCGTGACATCTGAGTCAGAACGGTTCCTTTCTTCGTAACATCATTTTTCAGAATCACATCAAAACAACTGATACGGTCTGTGGCGACCATAATCAGACTGTCGCCGTTGTCGTAGATTTCGCGTACTTTTCCTTCTTTGATTGGTTTCATGTAGTATTCCTCTCTTTGTCATAGTGTTGTTAGTAGTATACCTTAACGGACGAAGTCCGCCTGCCCGAAGGGTATGAATTACGGTGTGCCCTTGGGTATAGTAATAGATAAACAGATTTTTGAAGAAAAATCAATATAAAAATTAAATTTTTCATGGCATGGGGTGAGAGAAGGGTCTGCTAAGTAAAAAAGAACATATATTCGAAAATGGGGTTGACAAACAAGCAGAATTAGGATAGTATAGAATAAAAGTATCGGAGATGTAGTGAGAGGAGGGAGGTTTATGGAGAATACATTAAGTGTAGCAAAATATCTTTACAATTCTTATTTTGAACATTTTGGCAAGCCAATGGACCAGATGAGGCTGCATAAGCTGATGTATTTTGTACAGAGAGAGTCTTTAATGTATAAGAAAGAAGTTCTGTTTAAGGAACCGTTTCTGGGATGGAGATATGGGCCGGTTCTGTATTCTGTAAGGCGCGAGTACCAGACAGGGAACTTATTTTCGGATGTTTCGGATGAGGTGTCGGAGGATACCAGACAGCTTGCCGAGCAAGTGCTTAAGAGATATGGTTCATTTTCGGCATGGAAACTTAGCAGTTTGTCTCACCGTGAGTTATCGTGGAAGCGCGCACGAAAGGGACTGGATGCATCTGATAATGGGAATGTGGAATTAGAGCTTAGCGCCATGAAGGTAGACGCGGTCAAGGAGTTGGCTGAACGAAAGTGGTATGAATAATCAGGGAAGGAGGGAAGAAAGTGGATGGTATTAAAAAGAGAGACTTTTTTAAGAAGTTTCATTCGGAACGAATAACTGTCAGGGAAGATAATTTACGGCTTTTAAGAGATTTTAAAGCAACAGATGAAGGAAAAAATTTAGAAACATATTTAAAAGATAAGGCATGGGAAGCAGATTTAGAAGGAGAAACCAGAGTGTACCTGGTGAAGGACGATAATGATTCCATTGCCTTATTTTTTTCGCTTAAGTGCGGACTTCTGTATAAGAAATATCAATATGATGAGCTGGATGAAGAAAAGAAAGAATTCGTTGACTTATTGATTGCTGCCATGCAGAAAGGGGATTATGAATTATTAGCAGAATATTATGAGTCCGGCTTATGCGATGAAAAAGAGATGAAACAATTGATCGAGATTGCTTATAATCGTCTTGAATTAAAGGTAGAAGAAAAGCAGCTTCAAGACGGAGGGTATACATTGAAGGTGGAAGAATGTTACTCTGCAATAGAGATACAGCATTTTTGTAAAAATAGTTTGTATAAAAAGAATGAGTGTATAGGCATTTCGTTAGGTTTTGGTATTTTTTGGGAGATCATAGTTCCCTTGCTCTGTGAGATAACGGAAAAAGTAGGATGTAAATACATATATTTGTTTGCTGCTGACCAGACAGATGATGATGAGGTTAGAAAACTGGTACAGTATTATAAGAATGAATTAAAGTTCTCTGATGTGGAAGATATGATAATTATAAAGCCTTACTATGATACTGACTGTTTTGGCCTGGTGCAGGACGTCCCAAAGCTTAAGAAGCACAGGGAGGCAGTCTGGGAAGAATTCTCAGACGTTTAATAGCCCATAAGCCTGGACTATTAAACGAATCTATATATGTGACACAGTTTATTGCAATGGAAACCGAAGTTCAACCTCGAACCGTTCTTTTTCCTGTCTTACATCCATTTCCCCATCTAACATCCGTATCATCCTGTCTACATTTTTCAAGCCGATATTGTTGCTGTCTATATGGGTAGCTTCGTTCTTAATCAGATTCGTAACGGAAACGATGAAATCCGTATCCTGAATCTGGCCGGATACCGCAATCTCATGCTTTTTATCCCCATATTTCAGAATGTTTGAAAAAAGGTTATTAAAAATCCGTTTCATCATAGTCTTATCGCTTTTCAGCACGCCGGTAGTATCGGGCAGCTTTAAAGAAGGAGTGAAGCCCGCCAGCCGGATAAAGTCACAGTTTTCTGTCAGACATTGTCCAATAAGGTCAGTGGAAAGCCAGGCAATCTCAGGCGTTTCGTTTTCTTCAGCCACCAGTGCATACTCGAACATCCGATCCGTCAGCTCTTTGATATCTTCAGTTTTTTTCAGGCAGCGGTCCAGATATTCCTCCTGTGTCTGAGGGTTGCGCTTTAGCTTAAGCACCTCCAGATAACCGTTCAGGATGGTGAGAGGCGTCCGAAGATCATGGGAGAGGGCTGTAATCAGGTCTTGATTGGCTTTGCGGCTTTCCTGCTCCTTCTTTATATTGTCAGATAAGGATTCACGCAGATGGTCAAGCTCACGGGCAAGATTTCCGATTTCGCTGCCTCCGAAATCAGGAACCTTGTGTGTTAAATCTCCTGAAGACATGGTGAGGATTTCATCATTCAGCGCCAGAACCTGCTGCATCTTCCTGTTGAGGAAGAAAAGGAGAATACACAGGAATAAAGCAATAGACAGAAACAGACAGATGAACAGAAAGGGATATATGAACAAAGTCCGTTCGTAGTCATAGATCATGATTTCTGCGGTTCCGTTTGCGAATTCTAAAGGGAAATCCTGCACAAACTCTCCGTCGCCGCCTGTAAGCTGGTAACCGATGTTGAAGAAAAGGAGAAACCTCTGGGTATCCATGGCAGGCGCATATCTGCCGGCGAGGAACTTTCCGTCGTAATGGTCATAGATATAGATGCCTGTGTATTCGTTCACAAGGTCAAAGAAGGGCTGTATTGCTTCTACGCCCTTGGTATCGTCCCCAGATTCCGGAATATTGTAGTTAAGGGCTTCTTTGGCAAGGGTATCCCGAAACTCCTTATCATTCACCTGCGTGTAGAAAAGCTTGAGGCGTTCGGCGGTTTCGCAGATATTCCACTTATTAAGCCACAGCAGTTCAAAGAGGGTGAAGGCAAGGATAATAGAGCATAGGATTACGATTGCGGATTGTGTGCGGATCCTTAAGTTTCTAAATCGTCTAATCACAGCGGTACCCCTTTCCCCAGACGGTTTTAATCAGCGTCGGATTCTTCGGGTCCTTCTCAATCTTGAGACGCAGGTTGCGGATGTGGACCATGACCGTATTGTTGGCGCCATAATAGTAAGGCTCGTTCCACACAGACTCATAGAGATGCTGTGCGGAGAAAATCTGGCGGCGGTGCTTTACCAGGAGAAGCAGCATGGCATATTCCGTGTCTGTCAGCACGAGGGGAATACCGCAGGAGGACACCTCCTCTTTTGACTCGTTTATCGTAAGGTGATGGAAGGTGAGAGGCTCTTTTGCTGTATCCGCTTCCTTGCCGGCAGCCGGCGTCCCGCCTTCTGCTTTAGCGTCTTTCCCGCGGTAGACTTGATAGCGGCGGATTAATGCCTTTGCACGGCTGATGAGTTCATTATAGGAAAATGGTTTGGCAAGGTAATCATCGCCGCCGCTTGAGAAGCCTAAGGTCTTATCGCTGTCTTTGGTCCGCGCACTTAAAAAGAGGATAGGCGCGTTGCTGTTCTTGCGGATTTCTATGCAGGTCTGGTATCCGTTGAGCCCTGGCATCATGATATCAAGGATGATTAAGTCGAAATCCAGTTTTGCCGTAAGGTCTAAGGCGCGCTGGCCATCACTGGCCTCCAGGATGTCGAAGCCCTCCCCCTCCAAAAGAATATGTATGATTTCCCGAATCTCAGGGTTGTCGTCTACGATTAAGATGCGTGATGTCTCCATGTTGCGAACTCCTTTTGGGTTATTCTGTACTAAATTGTGTTCCTACCCTTAGTATAACAGTTTTTGGGAAATCCTTAGAAGTTCTTAAGAAATTTTAAGATTTATTTTTGCCATTTCTTAAGAGATGCCGTGTAAAGTATGTGCATGAAGGGAAAAATATAGAAAATATTTTCGGAAATGCAGGATGGAGGTAGGTAAGATGAGCAGAATAAGTATTGTAATTCCATGTTTTAATGAAGAAGAAGCGCTTCCGGTGTATTACCGTGCCATGTGTAAAGTTATGGAGGAAATGTCAGAGGAGGAATTTGAATTAATCTTCGTGGACGACGGATCTTCGGACCGAACCCTAACGATATTAAAGGAAATGAACGAAAGGGACGGACGCTGCCGGTATCTGTCCTTTTCCAGAAATTTTGGGAAAGAAGCGGCAATCTATGCGGGACTTAAGAATACCAGCGGCGATTATGTGGCGACCATGGATGTGGATCTCCAGGACCCGCCGGGGCTTCTGCCGGAAATGTACCGGATTCTCAAGGAGGAGGACTACGACAGCGTGGCAACCAGGCGTTCCACCCGAACGGGCGAGCCAAAGCTTCGTTCCTTCCTGTCAGAGAGCTTCTATAAGTTTATCAACAGTATTTCCAAGACGGAGATTGTAAACGGCGCGAGAGATTACCGATTGATGAAACGGAAGATGGTGGACGCTGTTCTTGGAATGAGTGAATATAACCGTTTTTCTAAAGGAATCTTTGAGTGGGTGGGGTTCCGTACCAAATGGCTGGAATTCCAGAATGTAGGGCGCTGTGCCGGAGAGACGAAATGGTCGGTTAAGAAGTTATTTACCTATTCTTTGGAGGGAATCACAGGCTTTTCGGTTGCGCCGCTGTCATTGGCGTCGGTAGTGGGAGTTGTTTTCTGTATGCTGTCCTTCCTTATGATTCTTATTATCATTGTGCGGACGCTTATCTGGGGAGATCCGGTGTCCGGCTGGCCGTCACTGGTGTGCATTATCTTCATGGTGAGTGGAATCCAGCTCTTTTGTACAGGAATTGTAGGGGAATATCTGTCCAAGACGTATCTGGAGACGAAGCACAGACCGATTTTTATATTAAAGGATTCCAGTGAGGAGAAGGAGGGGGACAGGCATGAGGCGGCTTCCGTATAGTTGTTATCTCTTTCTGGCATGCCTGACGTTAGGCTTCTGTTACCTGTTTTGCCTGCGTTATGGAATGTTTGGGGCAAAAGTAGACTGGATTAGCCAGCATAGTGTGTTGCCGGATTATTTCCGGCAGCAGTTCTATGATACAGGGCAGTTATTTCCGGAATTCGCGGCAAATATAGGAGGAGGGCAGAATATCTACAATTTTTCCTATTATGGGCTTTATAATCCCCTGATTTTGCCCTCGTATCTGCTGCCCTTTGTAAAAATGTCGGATTACATGATGGCGATTCAACTGCTTGGTCTGACGGCTTCGGTACTTCTGATGTACCGATGGCTTGGAAAAAGAGGCTTTTCTGAGAAAATCTGTGTCGGCGTGGCGGTTTTGTTCCTCCTGTCTGGTCCGGTAATCTTCCATTCTTATAATCAGATTATGTTTATAAATTATATGCCCTTTCTGCTGACAGGCTTGTGGGGAGTGGACCAATACTTTGAAAAGCAGAAAAGCGCTCTGCTGACAGTCAGCATTTTTCTCATGATTATGACCAGCTTTTATTTTAGTATCGGCGGAATGTTGGTGTTAGTGCTGTATGGGATACACCGTTATCTCATGGTATGTGATGAGGCGGGAGAGAAAATAACTGTGATATCGTTTTTGACAGAGGGGTTAAAGTTTTCTTTTTGTTTTGTTATGGCGGTGCTGATGAGTGGAGTTTTGCTGGTGCCGACAGCATTTGCATTGGCGGGACGGGAGGGGGAGGGCGTGGCTTTTGGGGTGGCAGAGCTGCTTTTACCCAAGGTGCCAATAACCAGGTTTTGTTATTCCCCTTACGGGATTGGCATGACGACCCTTGCAATGACCGCCCTGGTTTCCCTGGCGTTTGGACGGAAATGCTATGAACGGATGCTAGCGTTAAGCTGCATTGTAGTTCTGACGGTGCCGGTGTTTGCGTATCTGCTAAACGGAGGCTTGTACGTGCGGGATAAGGTGATGATTCCGTTCCTGCCTCTGCTGAGCTACATCTTAGCATATTATCTGGAAACGCTTGAGAGCAGGGAAAAAGAAGGGATTGGAAGATTGGGCGAGGTCTTGCCCTATGTATTGACAGCAGTAGTGCTTTATCTCAACCGGCAGCAGGGAGATATTAAGAAATACTGGAAGCTGCTTTTGTTTGACAGTATATTGATGCTAATCTGTTTTCTTTTGTTTCGTCTGCGCAGGAGAAGGCCTATGCTATTATTAGTTCCGTCCATATTGATGCTGATTGTGTTTGGCTATACTTGCCACACCCAGGCGGACAGGGCGGTTGGCCGGAAATTCTATGAAGAAGTTACGGATTCAGATATAGGAGAACAGATTGAGGCGGTAACAGCCAAAGAGGAGGGCTTCTACCGGACAGAGCAGTTAGGAAATGATAATGAAAATGCGGCGAATCTGAACCGAATCTGGACTATGGGGCAATATATTTCTTCTCTCTATTCATCTTCATATCATGGGGGATACCGGGAGTTTCGGGAGGAAACCTTCCGGTTAGAAGAACCGTTCCGGAATTTTCTGATGCAGTCTGCGGTACATAACCCTGTTTATCAGCGGTTTATGGGAGTAAAGTACGTGGTGTCGAAGGAGGATATTCCGGGTTATGAGCCGGTAGGGTTTACATCGCTGGACGAAGCCTGCCAGTTTGAAGGGCAGGCCGATGCAAAGGAGAAGGGTAAGCAAGGTGACGAGTGGAGGGTGTATGAAAATACCCAGGTATCTCCGGTGGTATATGGGACGGATCGGGTAATCTCAAGGGAAGCCTTTCTTGATTTGGAATTTCCTTATCGTCAGTTAGCGCTTCTGGAATACGCCGTGGTGGAGGAAGCAGGGGACTTTACACAAAGGGACTCTGCGGCAAAAGAAGTTTTAGAAGAACAGGCCAACCCGATTGAGATAGATTTGCCATTGGATATAGATTCCGGCACAGACCAGGAGGTTAGGGTAAATCTGCCTGATCTGCCTGAGACAGAGGAGGGACAGAGAGTCCTGTTTCTTTGCTTTCGTGTTGAGAACCAGAGGCCAACGAAGGATGTTGCAGTCTGGGTGGAGGGAATACGGAATAAACTGACGGCAAGAAACCATTTCTATTATAATGACAATACGGAATTTGCCTATGGGATTTTGCTAAAGGACGGGCAGGAAACAGTGGAAATGGTCTTTGGAAAAGGAAAGTATGAGATTGGGGAGGTCAAAGCATATATAGGGAGACTGCCCTCTTGGGAAGGCAAAAAGGAGTTGGAGGGGCGCCTTTATCAGTCCGTTTTTAAGCCTGATTGGGAAAGGACAAAAGGAAATCGGATAGAAGGAAGTATTGACGTTAAAAGAAAGGGGTATGTTGTCACCACGATTCCATATGACGAGAATTTTGAGATTCTGGTGGATGGAGAACGGGTGAGGGCAGAGGAGGTAAATACCGCCTTTCTTGGCTTTTGGATTGAGGGCGGTAGGCATGAGGTAAGGCTTATATATCATGCGCCTGGCGTGAAGGCAGGGAAAATGATGTCGATGGCAGGGCTGATTATATTCTGCGGTATGGGATTTTTCAGGCAAAGCTTCAGAAAGTCATCGACAGACGGAAGATAGGAATACTTCCGAAGCAGGGATTTCCTTCCACTCTCCAGGCTTCAAACGTTCGTCTAAAATAATATTGTCAATGGAAACGCGCTTCAAGGCAGCCACACAGCAATGGACAGCCTTCATCATTCTGCGAATCTGCCGCTTCCTGCCTTCGGTAATCGTGATTCTTCCCATGGTTACCGGATGGCAGGGGCGGTTTTGGCAGATTGCTTTCTGAACCTGCGGATGAAGTATGCTCAGAGTCTCGGATAATACGGAAACTCCGGTAACGGTAATCTGGCAGGGCAGAGTGGGGATGTCAGAGCCCTTTAACAGAATTCCTGTCTGGAGGGCCTTAAGTTTTTCTTCGTCCAAATCACCCAATACCGTAAATTCATAGGTTTTTTTCTTCTGATAAGCAGGGTGGGTCATCTGCTGATTCCATTTTCCGTCATCGGTAATGATGAGCAAGCCTTCTGTCTCTCTATCAAGCCGCCCCACAGGGGAGAGCCTTTCATTGCCAAGCTCTTTGAAATACTCCATGACCGTCGGGAAACGCTCGTCCCTGCGGGCGGTGACACAGCCAAAGGGCTTATTGAACATATAGTAGTGAAAGGTGTTCTGATTTTCTTTTTGCATGGCTCCTCCGGTTCTTTGAATACCTATTAACCAACTACCATGATTGCGACGCCTAAGACTGTAAGCACAACGCCGGTAGCGCGGTTCAGCGTGACTGCGCTTGCTTTGTTGGCGAACAGCGCGGCGATTCTGGCCCACAAAAGTGTTGACAGCACACAGAAGGTAAGGCAGAGAACGTCCGGCCTCCCGCCTATGGCGAAATGGCTGGCCGCGCCTGTAAATGCTGTGAAGGCCATGATGAACACGCTGGTTCCAACGGCGGTCTTTAACTCGTAGCCAAGGACGCTTGTGAGGATTAAGAGCATCATCATGCCGCCTCCCGCGCCGATAAATCCGCAGATAAAGCCGATCATCACGCCGCAGACGACGGACTGAAGAAAGCGTTTGCGCGGCTCTACGGCTGCCATGGATTCTTTGGTGGTCATGACCGGTTTTACGATAAACTTGATTCCAAGGAGGAAGGTCATGAATACCGAGAAGCTGCCCATGGTCTGGTTCGGTACAAGGCTTGCAATCCAGCTTCCGAACAGTGTGAAGCACAGCACAGATATCATCATGACGATTCCGTTCCTGATATCCAGATTCTTATTCTTTCCATAGGTATAGGCGCTGACGGCGCTGGCAAGGACGTCGCTTGCCAGGGCGATTCCTACGGCTTCATAGGCGGGCATGTTAAGGAATGTGATTAGCATGGGGCTGATGACTGCTGCCGCGCTCATTCCTGCAAATCCGGTTCCAAGCCCTGCGCCGATTCCGGCGATAAAGCAGACAATAAATTTCGTCAACATTTTTGAGCTTCCTCCTTAAGATTTTTGAACTATTCTATAAAAAATGTGGAAGATTGTCAAGTATTGAACCGTGGTGCGGAAATGATTATAATAGTGATATACTATTTTCAGAAAGTGGGTAATGGTCATGAAGGAAAAGAAACGAATATTAATCGCAGACGATGAGCCGGGAATTATCCAACTGCTGAAGGACTATTTTGAAATCCAGGATTACCAGGTGATAGAGGCAAAGAACGGTCTGGAGGTCTTAGGGCAGCTTAACAGGCAGCCGGATCTGATACTTCTGGACGTAAATATGCCCATGCTGGACGGGTTCGAGGTATGTGAGCGTATCCGCGCCCACATCTCCTGTCCAATTCTGTTCCTGACGGCGAAGATTGAGGAGTCAGATAGGATTCGCGGGCTCATGATGGGCGGGGACGACTATATCCTGAAGCCCTTCAGCATAGATGAACTGGGAGCCAGAGTGGAGGCTCATCTTCGGAGAGAGGAACGTAAGAAAACCGACGGGGCTGTGAAGATATTTGACCGGCTGGCAGTCCATTATGGAGAACGGTGCGTGTATTATGATGAACAGCCCCTTGGACTCACTAAGACGGAGTATGGGCTGGTGGAAATATTGTCGCTAAACGCAGGACAGGTGTTCAGCAAGGAGCAGTTGTATGAGAAAGCCCGTGGATTTGACGGGTGTGCTGACAGCAGCATTGTGATGGAGCATATCCGCAGGGTAAGGAGTAAAATTGGAAAGTATACGGACCACACGTATATAGAGACGGTTTGGGGAGTGGGCTACCGATGGATTGGTTAGAGGAAAAGATAGAAGGATTATCGAAATATATACGGAATTTGTCCTTTCGCAAGGCGATGATTGCATATATCCTGACGCTGGCAGCAGTCGTGCTTCTGCTTTCTTATCTGACGATGGTTCTGTGCTGGCAGATGGAGGCGGAGGAATGGGCAAAGTATGAGGAGGGCGGCCTTTTGGACATGATTTACTGGAAGGAGTCTTTCTTTGGATATGATTATAGATTTGAGAAAAGGACAAATATTACAGATAAGCTTCGGTTTCTGCAATTTGTGAGGAGGTGGTGTCCCTATTTCTATGCATTTGCAGGGATGATCGTGACGATATGTATCTTTTACCGGAAACGGCTGGCATTGCCCCTTAAAATTTTAGAGAACAGCGTAGAACGGATTCGAGGAAATGACCTTGACTTTCATGTGCATTATGACAGTGAGGATGAGTTGGGGAGCCTCTGCGACTCTGTGGAGGATATGCGGCTTGAACTGGTGCGGGGCAAGGAAGAAATGTGGCGGCTGGTGGAGAGACAAAAGGAGTTAAACGCCGCGTTTGCCCATGACCTGCGGACTCCCCTTACGGTGCTTCGGGGCTATACGGATTTCCTTGCCCGCTATATTCCAGAGGGGAAGATTAGCGAGGAGAAGATGGAGGATACGTTGGCGCTTATGTCCAGCCATCTGAAGCGGCTGGAGGATTACAGCCGTACCATGAAAGGGATCCGCAGTATTGACGAGGTGCCGTTTTCGCCGGAATGGGTGGGGCTTCGCAGTATTGAGAAGAAGATTAAAGAAGTGGTATTTGCACTGAACCAGGTAGGGGATGTGAAGATTAGTTATGAAGGAGGCTTCGGAGGGAATGTTGATGGGCTACGCATAGAAGCGGACGACAATATTATCATGGAGGTTCTGGAGAATCTGCTCTCGAATGCGATTCGCTATGCCAGAGAGGAGATTGAAGTTCTGTCTGATTATGACGGGGAGAAGATGGAATTCCTGCTGACTGTCAGGGACGATGGGGTAGGATTTTCAAACGAACAGTTGGAGAAGGCGTTACAGCCCTATCATAAGGAATATGAAAGCGCAGAGCTGGACGAGCATTTTGGGATTGGGCTGCATATCTGCAGGGAGTTTTGTAAGAAGCATGGAGGGACGCTTAATGCCGCCAACAGTATCAGGGGAGGGGCGGTGGTGACGGCGTCGTTTTTTGCCTCTATATTTGGAGAAAATTCAATAGATCCTTAGTGATTCTTAATTTTTTGTAGAGAAAATATAGGGATTTACGCTTTAAGATATACCTAAGATAACAAAGAGCAAGTTTGAAAGGAAGATGCGTATGTCCACTACAATTAAAATCAGGAATCTGAATCAATATTATGGAAAAAAACAGGCGCTAAAAGACATCAACCTCAGAATAGAAACAGGCATGTTTGGGCTTCTGGGGAGAAACGGCGCCGGAAAGACCACGCTGATGAAGGTAATCGCAACCCTTCTGCCTGTATCAGAAGGAGAGGTGTCTGTGTGCAAAAGAAGCACTCAGCATCCCCAGGAGGTCAGGAAGATTGTAGGGTATCTCCCACAGGATTTTTCCATGTACCCCAACATGACCATATATGAGGCTATGGATTATCTGGGAGTGCTGTCGGGACTTAGTAAGGCAGAAAGAAAGCAAAGGATTCCCGCACTTTTGGAACGGGTGAATTTACAGAATGACCGAAGGAAGAAGGTGAAGGCCCTATCCGGCGGAATGAAACGGCGGCTTGGCATTGCGCAGGCAATTCTCCATAATCCGAAGGTGCTAATTGTGGATGAACCCACGGCAGGCTTAGACCCTGAGGAACGGGTACGTTTCCGTAACCTTTTGTGTGAAATTGCAGAAGATCGGATTGTCATTCTGTCCACCCATATCGTAGGCGATATTGAGGCCACCTGTGAGGATATCGCGGTACTGGATGAGGGAAGCGTCATTTACCAGGGGACGGTGACAGAGCTGCTTCAAATGACAGAGGGAAAGGTATTCTCTGCGGAAATCAGCAAGAGAGAGCTTGAGCTTCTGAAAAAGGATTATATCGTGACCAGTATGCTCACCCTTGGAAATAATGTGATGGCGCGTTTCCTTGCGGACGAGAAGCCCTTTGCATCGGCAAAGCTCTGTGATGCCGGAGTGGAGGATGCATACATGTATCTGATGCATATGGAGAGGGGTGGCCGCGGATGTTAGGACAGTTATTTGTAAAAGAGTGCAAGCAGACGGTAAGGAGTCTGATATATTGGGCCATTGTTCTGGTTCTGATTTTCGATTTTTCATCGCAGCTTGGCGACATGTCGATTAAAACGAAACCAGAGCCAGGGCAGGAGGAGTATGGTACGAAGCCTAGCGACGATCCGGATTTGATTATGAAAAGTACGTTGGGGAATCTGATGGAAGAATATGTTCGGGAGAGCTATACTACTTATCCTATTGGCTTTTATAAGAGTGTGACATTGAATCAAGAGGATGACCAGAGAATTGGCGAAATTCTGAAAGAAACCACGGGAATCGCTGACAGGGAAGCGGCAGAAAAGGTGATGGAGGAATGGTATGCCGCCCAGGAGTCTGAAAATATGGACAAAGGAGATTCTGAGGGTTCGGATGGGTCGGGTATGGCTCCGGTTTACCTGAAGCCGCTTGAGGCAGAACCGGCAGAAGGGCTGACTTACGAGCGATTTGGCGAGCTTATGGATGAGGCAGACGATATCTTAGGCGGAGGGTCTGATTATAGTAAAGAGTCTCGGAATAAGAGCGCCCGGATACCTATGACCTATGAGGAGGCCCTTGAGGAATATGACCATCTAATCGAAGATGACCGGCTGACCGGAGGGTACGCGAGACTATTTTCTGACTATATGGTAATCTTTCTGGGGATACTGCCTGTTTTCCTGGCGGTGACGCGGGGATTGCGGGACAGACGGGCGATGATGCAGGAATTAATCTATACGCGGAAATGTTCGTCGTTTACCATTATGGCAAGCCGCTATCTGTCCATGGTGGCGATGCTGACCCTTCCTGTGCTTGTACTGTCGTTGATTCCGTTGTCTAAATGCCTGGGATATGCAAAGAGTGCAGGAATTGCCGTGGATATGCTGGCGTTTGTCAAATACGTGCTCGGCTGGCAGGTACCTACGATTATGGCGGTAACGGCTGTGGGAATGTTCTTTACGGAGTTGACGGATACAGCAGCAGCGGTTCTGGTACAGGGCGCATGGTGGTTTATGGCTGTATTTGGCGGTATCGGTGATCTGGGAGGAGGCAGCTATGGCTGGAATCTGGTGCCCAGGCATAATTCGGCGCTGAATTGGCAGGGATACCATGACGGGTTTGAAAAGCTTCTGTCAAATCGAATTTTATATACCGTTATAGCGTTGGTTTTGGTGGCTTTGACGGCATTGGTTTATACGCAGAAAAGGAAAGGAAGGTTACAGCTTCGTGGAAAAATATTTGCAAATCGAAAAAATAAATCTGAAGTATAATATACCGTTGCACATCTTAATCAGTGCCTTGATGCTCCTGGTTTCTCCACTTCTTTTAGGGGTGGCGAACCTTGGGGCGCAGGATACGGCGAAGGTGTTGGAAATGTATGCGGTGCTGATTGGGATTGTGCTGCTGCCTCCGGTTTTTCTGCCTGAACAGGATCATGATATTCGGGACCTGGTGTATACGAAGTATGTGAACGGGGCTTTGGTTTACCTGGTGCGGATATTGGGAAATGTGCTGCTTCTGGCGTTATTGCTTGGGGTGTATGTGGGGATGCTTAAGTACCAGGGGTGTGAGTTTCCGGTGGTAAAGTATTTCTTCGGGACGTTAGCGGAAATGCTGTTCATGGGCGGTCTGGGGCTTTGCTTTTACGGGCTTTGTGATAATCTGGTGATTGGGTATATGGCGCCGATCGTGTATTATATTGCGGCTATGGGAAGCGGGCAGAAGCTGCTTAAGATGTTTTATCCCTTTTCCATGATGCTTGGGAGTTATAAGGAGAAGGGAGTGCTGGCTTGGGGGGCTGTGGCGCTGATTGGCGCGGGGGTATGGCTTCGGTGCAGGAGGAAAGGGTAGGATAAAATAATTCGGCAGGGTATAGCTTGAAAAAGTCTGGGATTTTGATATAATACGAATACAAGATACATTACAAAAGGAGGTTTTCTTATGGGCGCTGCATTACCTATAGAGGATATGAGTAAAGCCTATCTCGAACATTCGATGGTGATTCACAATTTTGTTATAAAGATAGGGAATCAGATAAACGACAGCCTGTGCCGTGTCTTTGGCGACAGCGTACAGTATCAATGGCGTGAAAATGACGATAAGATAGTTATACCGGATGTGTCTATTATATGTAATATGAGAGACAGGAAAAATGTATCGTTTACAGGTATCCCTCGTTTTGTAATGGAGGTTTTGTCGGATTCCACAGAAGAATATGACCGCAATGAGAAGATGCAGATATACTGTAAAGTCGGTGTTTCTGAATATTGGCTTGCAGACTGGAGAAAAAAGCAGGTGGAAATTTATATGTTTGATTGGAAGGAGGATAATACCAGTTATCCATACCTTTATAAGAAAATTACAGAAGAAAATAAAGATGAGCTGCAGATTGTAATGTTTCCAGATTTTAAGATTGACTTTGATGAATTATTTAATATAGGATGAAAAATCATTGCTATATCGATGCTTCCTCATACAAGAGCAACAAATTATGGGATTAATCTCAATTAATTCTATAATTTGTTGCTTTTGTATTTTTTTGGAAAAGAGTGCGCTCTAATGTTAGACAAACCTCCCTGGGTATAGTATAATTAAAAAATATGCTAATATATGTCATGAACCCCTTGCGGGTTATGGCGGCTCATCTTAAAATTTAAGAAAAATATGGATAAAATGGAGAATGGATATGAAGAAAGTTACATTAGTTATCATGGCAGCAGGAATTGGCAGCAGGTTTGGCCAGGGAATCAAGCAGTTGGCGCCTGTAGGCCCTGGCGGTGAGATTATCATGGATTACTCAATCTATGATGCGATGGAGGCAGGCTTCAACAAGGTAGTTTTCGTAATCAGGAAGAATCTTGAGAAGGATTTCAAAGAGATTATCGGGAACCGGATTGAGAAGGTTGTGGAGGTTGGATACGCTTACCAGGAGTTGGAGGATATTCCGGAGGAATTTAAGGATAAATTAGAAGGAAGGACCAAGCCCTGGGGGACAGGGCAGGCGATTCTATGCTGTAAGGATGTAGTCCACGAGCCGTTCCTGGTGATTAATGCAGACGATTATTACGGGAAAGAAGCGTACAAAGAAGCCTACGCCGAGCTGGTGAAGCCCCATGAGAGCACGGATATCAGCATGGTAGGCTTCCGTCTTGGGAATACCTTGAGCCAGAACGGAACTGTGACCAGGGGCGTATGCAAGGTAGATGACAGTCAAATGCTGCGGGAAATTGAAGAAACTTATGAGATTGGCGGCAGGGATGGATATGCTGTGGCGGTAAAGAACGGTGGGGAGATTAGGTTAGAGCTGGATTCACCGGTTTCTATGAACATGTGGGGATTGCAGCCAGAGTTTTTTGATATTTTGGAAAACGGATTCGCAGAATTTTTAAGGAATGTGAACAAGGAGGACGCCAAGGCGGAGTATCTGCTGCCTGGTATCATCGGACAGCTTCTGAAGGAAGGAAAAGCAAAGGTTAAGGTTTTACGGTCACATGACCAGTGGTTTGGAGTCACCTACCAGGAGGACAAGGCGGCGGTTGTAGAGGCGATTCAGGCTTTAATAGAGAAGGGAATCTATCCGGAGAGGCTGTTTGAGAAAAAATGAAAAAGCTGATAGAACAGATCATGAAGTTTGGAGTCGTGGGTTTTCTTTGCTTTGGGATTGACTATGGGTTGATGATACTTCTCACAGAAGCCTGTGGGATTAGTTATCTATTATCCTCTGGAATCTCATTTTCCGTGTCGGTGATTGTAAATTATATCCTAAGCCTTAAATTCGTGTTTGATACAGGGAAGGGGAATAATAAGATTGTTGAATTCCTGATTTTTATCATTCTCAGCGTGATTGGGCTTGGGATTAACCAGGCGTTGATGTGGGTGTGCGTGGACAAGCTGCATGTGCATTATATGTTGTCCAAGATTGGGGTGACGGGAGTGGTAATGGTCTATAATTTCGTTACCAGAAAGGTGATTTTGGAGAAAGGAAAATAAGGTTATGGGCGGAATCGGTATCCCTGTAGGCCGGTCCGGCTTTGCGTATATCCGGCAGAATGGCTATTACTTTGTAGATAAGAGTGGCCTGATTAAAGAATTGTTGAAAATGGACGGAATACAGGTAACATTAATCACCCGCCCCCGTAGATTCGGAAAAACATTTGTCATGAGCATGCTGTCGGAATTTTTTGATATCTGAAAGGACAGCAAAGAGAAGTTTGAAGGACCGACTGTTACAGACGACAGAAAGCTGTGTGAGAGATGGAGGAAGCAGTTTCCGGTGCTATTCTTGTTTTTCAAAAGTGTTGACGGGCTTAAGTTCGACAAAGCGTACTCTAAATTAAAATCAGTGATAGCGCAGGTTTTCCAGGAGCATCTTTACCTGATGGACAGTGATAGAGTTAATGTATATGTGAGAGGTATTTCACAGAATCGCGGCGAAAAAGGCGGCGCAGGAAGAAATTGAGAACGGTTTTATTCTTTTGACAAAAATGCTGTGTGCACACTATGGAAAACCGGTTATCCTTCTGATTGATGAATACGACGTACCTCTTGCCAACGTCAGTGAAAAGGGATATTATGCAGATACAGGTTTGGCGTCTCATGGGGCAGAGATGAAGGAGTGGTATGACGGTTATTATTTCGGTGGTTTTGATGTGTATTGTCCCTGGGATGTTATGAAGCATGTGAAAAATCTGATTTTAAACCCCAAGACAAAGCCTGACAGCCATTGGAAGAATTGTAAAAATGATCTCTCATATGAGAATCTGCATTCTTCGGAAGAAAACCTATGGGGTGTGCTCTACCTTACTGGGTATCTGACCCAGGCAAAAACGGATGAGATTGAAAAAGAGCTGCCGCCAGGGTGTATGGCGCTTCGTATCCCCAATACAGAGATAAAAGAGATATTTGATAGTATGATCAAGAAATGGTTTGAGGAAAGTACGAGGAAGTAGGACAGAAGGGCTCTGTTTGCCGCTGTGTGGAGTGGGAATGAAGAAGAAGTGACGCTGCAGATGACGAAGCTGCTTCGCAAGACGATCAGCTATTATGATTATAAAGAAGATTTTTACCATGCTTTTTTTGCAGGAATTTTTGCAGGAGCCGGTTATGTGGTTGAATCGAACAAGGAACGTGGGGAAGGAAGAAGCGACATTACGGTGCAGGATTATGCGGGGATCGGGCGGCGGTTTTTGAGGTGAAATATTCAAAATTATTGGAAGCCCTGCCGATGGATTGTGAAGCTGCTGTTACGCAGATTGATGACAGGATGTATGCAGAGGAATTTCAGGATGATTATTCGCAGGTGGTATGCTATGGCATTTCGTTTTAATAAGAAGCGTTGCCTTGTGCGGCTGAAGAATTGAGGAGATATTTTCGTAAAGGGGTGTGTATCAGTACAATGGCAAAGATTTTTAATGTCAGCGGCCTTTGCAGGCCCAAGAAGCATTATATCGTGAAGCTTACGTCAAGGCTTGAGGAAATCAGTCGGATGATAGCTGCCGGAGAGTATTTTGTAATCAGTAAGGCCAGACAGTACGGAAAGACGACTCTCTTATGTGCTCTTGCGGAATATCTTAAAGAAGATTACCAGGTTTTGAGCTTGGATTTTCAGAATATAGAGTCGGATGAGTTTACGAACGGAGATGCGTTTGTACATGCATTGGCAAGGGAAATCAATAAAAGGTTTCGGCGGATGTCAGGGCTTTCGGAGGAAGTGAAGGAGAAGATGCTTTATCTGGAGAACTGCAGGAATCACTGTGTCCGTATGGCAGAGATGTTTGCCTGCTTGAGTCAGTGGTGCGGGCAATCAGAGAAGCCTGTCGTGTTGGTTGTGGATGAGATTGATACGGCCGCGAATAATCAGGTATTTCTCGATTTCCTTGCGCAGTTAAGGGCGGCTTATCTGGACAGCAATTTTACCCCGACGTTTCAGTCTGTCATCCTTGCCGGCGTTTACGATATCCGAAATATACGCAGAAAGCTCAGGCAGGATGAGGAGCATATGGAAAACAGCCCGTGGAATATTGAGGCGGATTTCCTTGTGGATATGAGTTTTTCGGTAAATGATATCGCAGGGATGTTTGGGGAATATGAGAAGGATTATCATACTGGCATGGAGATTGAGCAGATGGCAAGATTGCTTTATGAGTATACCTCCGGTTATCCTTATCTGGTATCACGGCTTTGTAAGCTGATGGATGAGAGGATTGCAGGGACGAAAGATTGCCCTGACAAGGCGGGTGTCTGGACAAAGAGGGGGGTGTCTTAAGGCTGTTAAAATGTTGCTGGAAGAGAACAATCCGTTGTTTGATTCGCTGATGAATAAATTGAGCAGGTTTCCGGAATTAAAAGCAGTCATATTCAGGCAGCTTTTTCAGGGGCAGCCGATTGCATATGTGCCAGATGATACGGCGATCAGGAATGCACGGATGTTTGGGCTTGTGAAGATTCAGGATTCAACGGTACAGATTGCGAACAGGATATTTGAAGTACGCCTGTATAATAAATTTCTGCTAGATTGTCGAGAGCAGAACAGTGAGATTTATGCGGAAGGCTCACGGTAGAAGAATCAATTTGTGATTGACGGACATTTGAATGTCAGACATGTGCTTGAAAAATTTGTGGAAACCTTTGATTATCTGTATGGTAACAGGGGAGGGACTTTCCTCGAAGAAGGCAGGAGATATTTTATGCTGTTCCTTAAACCTATTATTAATGGGAGGGGGAATTGTTATGTAGAGGCGGAAACCAGAAATCAGGAGAGGATGGATCTGGTTATTGATTATTGTGGAGAGCAATCAGTGTGCGAGTTAAAGATCTGGCGTGGGAATGCTTATCATGAACGCGGGGAGAGACAGCTTATGGAGTATTTAGAGCATTTGGGGCTGAAGAAAGGGTATATGCTGAGCTTTAATTTTAATAGGAAGAAAGAGATTGGGGTAAAAGAAATCAGGCTTGGGGATAAGACGTTGATCGAGGCGGTTGTTTGACTGGGCTAGCAAATGTGGAATTTTGTAGAGAAATGCCAATTTTTTGTATTCAAAGTTAGACATTATGGAAGGCTTATAGTATAATGGATACGTTTAATAGGAAATGATTGGCATGAAAATTGTACGGATTTATATAGGAGATAAGGAGTTTTTGAAGAAACATGAGACGGGGCATTCAAATTGCAAAAAGAGTTACGATAATATTAGGAACCATTTTGTCGATAATTGTAATGGTATTGTCAACAATAATATGTTTCAGTGTTAAGTGGATGTTTGATACTTGGAGTAATCTGACTATGGATGAACTGATGTTTCATCTGACGGCGCCGTTAGATGGGACGAATGAAGGGATGATAAGAGAGTATCTGAGTATGTGTGTTGCACCGGCAATACTGGTTTTGTTAGTAACGGTGATTCTATTTCTTGCTTGGCACAATAAGAGGAGATATTTTGTGTTAATGGGAGGTGGAGTGCTTATTTCTTTAGTGTTGTCAACAAAGGTGATTTATGGGGCGTGGAATGAATTGGATGCAGGCGGATATATGGAGTCCCAAGGAACATATTCAACTTTTATTGATGATAATTATGTAAATCCTTTGGATGTTACTCTGCAGTTTCCTGAGAAAAAGAGGAATCTGATTTATATTTTTCTTGAATCAATGGAAACGACTTATGTTGATAAGGAAAATGGAGGAGGATTCGATAAGAATGTAATTCCTGAATTAACAAGATTGGCACAGGAAAATGAGGATTTTTCAGGAGAGAGCAGTAAGATTAATGGAGGCTACTCTATGCCGGGTTCGACATGGACAATAGGGGCGATGTTTGGTGAGACATCAGGACTTCCATTGAGTATTTCTATTGAAAAAAACAGTATGGATACACAAGATTCGTTTTTTTCTGGTATCATAACAATGGGGGATATTTTAGAAAATGCGGGATATTCACAGACTTTGATGATTGGATCAGAAGCAACTTTTGGTGGTAGAGAGTTATATTTTAAAGAACATGGAAATTTTGATATTTTGGACTATAATTATGCTCGCGATGAAGCCATGATACCAGATGATTACAGGGTATGGTGGGGATATGAGGATCAAAAGCTATTTAAGTTTGCAAAAGAGAGATTGATGGAACTTGCTGCTAATGAAGAACCATTTAATTTTACAATATTAACGGCAGATACCCATTTTGAGGACGGCTATGTGTGTGATCTCTGTTGGGACACTTATAGGAATGATCAATATGCGAATGTAATGGCATGCTCCAGCCGTCAGGTAAGTGAATTCGTGAGTTGGATACAGCAGCAGAGTTTTTATGAAAATACAACTATTGTTTTAGCAGGAGATCATCCCACTATGGATTTTGATTTTTGTGAGGATGTGGATGATGATTATGTACGGAAGGTGTATACTTCTTACATTAATTCTCCTGTTGAGGTAGAGGTTGAAAAAGAGAGAAATTATACAACTTTCGATTTGTTCCCTACGACTTTGGCATCATTGGGAATAGAAATCGAAGGGGACAGGCTTGGACTTGGAACAAATCTTTTCTCCAGTAAACAGACATTGACCGAGAGATTTGGGATAGAGGCTATGAAAAATGAGGTTGAGCGGAAATCTGAGTTATTGGAAGAACTTGCTGATTTGGACGAAGATAACCCGGAATTGCTAATACGTGAAGGAAAGGTTCCAAAGGCTAATCTGGTGGTGGAAGAATATAAAAGTGAGTTAGGTATATTTCCTATCAGAGTAACAGATTTTGAAAACATGTCAAACGGAGTAGCTGATGTAATGATTGCTGTGTGGACAGAGGAGAATCAGAATGATTTGCAATGGATAAAAATGGATATTCAGGAAGACAGTAGTTATTATTCAGAGATTAACATTTCAAGTTTTAGCTATAAATTAGGAGAATATCATATACATGCGTATGCAGTGGATGGTGCGGGAGAACAATATATGGTGGCAGAAGCGGTAGGGATTGCAGGTTACTGAGGAATATAATTTCGTAAATAGAGAGTTTTTTGTAGAATATCTTATATGTTATGGACAGGAGAAAATTTAAAATGGAAAAGATAATGGAAAAAAAGAGTAGAATTCACAAATTGTTAATATTTGCAGTAAGTGCATTAGTTCTGGCTTTGATTTCAGGTGCATATCTTTTTCAGCTTGAAAGTTTTGGGGATATAGAAAGAGTAGATAATTTGTTATTTTATTTTTATAGAGCACTTTTTTCTAAAAAAGTGTATTTTCTAGCAATTCTTTTGTTTTCTGCTTTTGTAGCATATGAACGCTTTGGTATTAAGTTTTTAGAATTATTATATTCCTATCGCTTTGTTATTGCGATGGTTATATTTGTCATATGTGTGATATGTGAACTTAATGGGTCTTCCATAGGAATGTGGGTGGAGTATTTGGGTGGAGAGGATACAGAGAGCCTTCTAGGAGTGCCAAGGAGAGTTCGTTCTGATGAATGGGCGGTTTCAACTCCTATGATGTTGTCTCAATATTATAATGCAAGCGGAAAATTTCCATACTTTAGCGATACTGTAAGGGGAACATTAACAGATATGTTTATGGTTTATGGACAACCTGTGAAGGATATTGCGATGATTTTTAAACCTTTTTATTGGGGATATTTGTTTTTGTCTGCTGGAAAGGGATTAGCTTTTTTTTGGTATGGCAGATGGATTGCTCTGTTTTTGGTTTCCTTTGAAATGTTTATGTTAATTACAAAAGAAGATAAATTATTATCTTTTGCTGGTTCGAGTTTAATTGCATTTGCACCTTTAGTGCAGTGGTGGTTTGCGATTAATGGATTAGTAGAAATGTTAATTTTTGGGCAATTATCGGTGTTATTGTTGAGAAAGTATATGCTTGAGCATAAAACAAGAAATAGGGTGCTATATGCATCTATAATTTGCATATGTGCGGGAGGATTTATTTTAACTTTATATCCAGCATGGGAAATTCCTATGGCATATGTGATACTAGGCTTAGGAATATGGGTTATTGTTGAAAATTATCAAGATTGTAGAATTAATAGAAAAGATTTATTATGGCTAGTAGTGATTTTAGTAGTATTTTTGGGGATTATGTTTCATGCTTGGAATAATTCTAAAGAAACTATTGAATTGGTTATAAATACTGACTATCCAGGGCAGCGACAGGAAACAGGCGGGGGAATTACGGTACGGTTTTTCAATTATATAACGAACATATGGTATGCGCTTTTTGGAGAAGGAACAGTTGCTAATGTATGTGAAAGTGCTCAGTTTATTGATTTTTTCCCATTATGTTATATTATTCCATTGTACGTATTGATTAAAAAAAGAGATAAATTCATAGCTATTTTATCTTGTATAGCAATATTTTTTATAATGTGGTGTGTTTTTGGGTTTCCAACCTTTCTTGCGAAAGTCACATTTATGAGTTATTCATCTGCGTCGAGAGCTTTTGCTATCTTAGGAGTTGTTAATGTTTTTTTATTGATACGCGGGCTTTCACAATTTGATTGGGAATGCTCGAAGACGATAGGAGGGGTTCTTGCTATTATTGGGGGATATATAACAGTAAGAATTGGTAATTCAATCAATAGAGAATTTTTTCCGGAGAAGATATATTTTGCTTATACAATTATTATATGGGTACTTTTCTTTTATTTAGTAATTCGATTTAGGAATTATAAAAATAAAGTTATATTTTGTGTTTTATGTACGGTGATGATGCTATATTCTGGAGGTCTGGTTAATCCTGTGAGACGAGGGGTGGACGTTATATATAAAAATGAGGCTATTCAGGTCATAGATAATGTTCATAGGAAAAATACAGAAGCATTATGGGCAATTGAGGTGGGTTTACCTATTAATAATATGGGAATTATGGTTGGTGCACCTACAATCAACTCAACGAACGTATATCCCAATCTGGAAAGGTGGGAGGCATTAGATAAAAGAAACAAAAATAAAAAAGTATATAATAGATATGCTCACATTATAGTGGAGTTAAAGGAGGAAGGAGAAGCAGAATTTGAGTTGAGTGCTACAGATGTGTTTAAAGTGTTGGTAACAGGTGAAGATATAAAAGCATTAAACGTAAGGTATTTTGTTTCAGCAAAAGATAATTTAGACAAGTATGAATCGAATAAAGTAAAATTTACAAGAATAAAGAGAGCTGGTAATTATTTTATTTATGAGGTTCAATGAGATGTGTTGGGAGGTAGATGAAGAAATGGATAAGATAGCAGTATTAATTCCATGCTATAATGAAAGCATTACAATAAAAAAAGTAGTGGAAGATTATAAAAAGGCGTTACCGGATGCAACGATATATGTTTATGACAATAATTCTAATGATGGCACGGATGAAATCGCTCGTCAGGCTGGCGCTGTTGTCAGATATGAATATAGACAAGGGAAGGGAAACGTGATACGAAGTATGTTTCGTGATATTGAAGCAGAATGTTATTTAATGATAGATGGCGACGACACATATCCAGCAGAGGATGCGCAAGAAATGATTGAGTTGGTTTTGAATAAAGGTGTTGATATGGTAATAGGGGATAGATTGTCATCTACCTATTTTACAGAAAATAAAAGACCTTTCCATAATTTGGGAAATAGAGTTGTAAGGTGGGCTATAAATAGACTATTTAAGAGTAATATAAAAGATATTATGACGGGGTATAGAGCATTTAGCAGACTGTTTGTTAAAAGCTTTCCGGTTCTATCAAAAGGATTTGAAATAGAGACGGAAATGACTATACATGCGCTAGATAAAAATTTCCTGCTTGAAGAAGTTCCAATTTCTTATAGAGATAGACCGGAAGGCAGCGAATCTAAATTGAATACTGTGAGTGACGGAGTAAAAGTGTTGAAAACAATTGTTACTTTATTTAGAGATTATAAGCCGTTACTGTTTTTCTCTATAAGTTCAGTAATATGTATTGCCTGTTCTATTGTTTTATTTGTGCCTGTTTTATTGGAATATTTTTCAACGGGTTTGGTATTACGTTTTCCAACATTGATTGTGTCAGGGGTACTATTAACAATAGGAATTCTTTTATGGATTTGTGGTTTGATTTTACATGTTACAGTGAAAAAGCATAGACAACTTTACGAACTTTTATTAAATCAATTAAAATAAGAACAATGAATGACTTCAAGAAAATGTTTATAAAAGAAAAAAGATTAATTATATATTCTATTATATTAGCAATTCCATTTTCCGGTTTTTTTGTGGTTGGTCATGTACTACAAAAAAAACAATATCTATCTTATTTGGGGATTAAAGATATTTTGCTCTTTCTAGCAGGAGTTGCAGTTATGTCTATCGGGATTATGGTTATTTTTAAATTCCTTAATCAATTTTTGGACAAGAAGAATACTAGGAGTAACGCTTCAATCATTACACAGTTCCTAACGCAGCATACTTTTATGATATCATTTATTATTATTATGATATGCTATATACCTCCGTATCTTGCGGCATTTCCAGGAGTGTTTTCATATGATGCACCTCATCAGGTATGGCAGTTTGTAACAGGCAATATAAAAAACAATCAGCCGGTTATTAGTTCTGCAATTATATATTATACTATGCTTATTGGCAAAAAGATATTTGGAAATTGGGAGGGCGCTGTTGGAGTATATATCATTTTGCAGATGATATTTGCTGCGGTTACCTTTAGTTATATTCTTAAATTATTATACAGAAAGACAAATAGTAACTTGATTTATGGGGTTACCTTGGCTTTTTTTGCCCTTCATCCTATGAATCATCTATTTGTGGTAAATTGTGCGAAAGATGTTGCATATGCTTACTTCACTGTTTGGGTAATTATTTTTTTCGGAGAAGGAGTTAGAGACCAAGGAAAATATTTCCAAAAGAAAGGAATTACTGTTTTTTTAACAATAGCTGTACTACTTTTTTTGTTTTATCGAAATAATAGTATTTATGCATTGATTTTGTTTGTACCAGTTGCACTTATATATTATAAATTTGCACGTAAACGATTGTTGGTGATTTTTTTATTTACAATTAGTATATATTATTTGGTTACAGGACCGATTTATTCGCATTATGATTTGGCTTCAGGAAATAAGCTCAATGAAATGTTGGCTATTCCTTCGCAGCAAATAGCAAATACTTATATTAAGTATGGGAATGAGTTTACGAAAGAAGAAAAAGATATTATAATTTCTGTTTTTCCAGAGGGAGGGATATCTGAGTACAGGCAGATGTATAAACCAGAGAATTCAGATATGATTCGGCCTTTGTTAAAAGTTAATCGTATTAGTGAAATGGGATTGGGGCATTTTATAAAGATTTGGATGCAACTAGGTCTTAAGCATCCAATAAGTTACATTGAAGCAGCGCTTAACAATACAAGAGGGTATTGGTATTTATTCCACGAAATATCTGGAGAAAATTCAGATAGATATATAGAGTATACAAATTCACAATATGAGGTGGGAATTCATACTGAACGATATCCTATTTTAAAAGGATTAGCGGAAAAATATTACAAGATAGGAGAAGAATATTGTCTGGGCAAAATTAAAGGATTAAGTTGGTTGTTTTCAATGGCATCTACATTATATTTATATCTTCTTTTAATTTGTTTTACTTGTTATAGGAAAGATTATAAAGTATTAATTGCACTATTTATACCGATGGCTCTTTATTTAACTGTTTTTGCAGGCCCACTTGCGCTGCTTCGATATATTTATCCCATGACATTAAGTCTTCCTTATTTATGGGGGGTTGCTTTGGAATGACATTTTTTGAGACTTGAAATCATAGTTGCTTTGATATATAATGAAAGATGTCGGTGAGAACTTGTTTCCAGAAGATGATTTATTCAAGGAGGAGCAAACCATGAGAAAGAGAATAAGGGGAAAAGTAGCGGGTATTTTGGCGGCAATTTTGTTGGGAACTACAATAGCTCCTGGTAATGTAGTCGCTGAAGATGTAGTATCAGAAACTATTTCGGACGGTGTTCCTGATGTTCAAGATAGTGTCGGAACAGGGCGTGAGGATATTCAAGATGAGGAAGATGATAATGATATTACAGAACAGCCTGTGCATGACAACGACAGTTCGGACGAAAATACTGTAAGTCCTCGGCAAAGTGATGAAGAAGTTCCAGAAGGGGAACAAGTGGATTCTATCGTAGCAAGTCAAGGACTTATTAATTATGTAGGAGTAGTAGAACCTTATATTCAAGCACCAGGAGAACAGCAGATTGTCCTTTCATACGGCGATGGAACGGAAAACATTTCAGACGCTAAGGTGATCTGTGAGAAGGCGGACGGAAGTACCGTAGAACTTGGTTTGGATATAAAAGAAAATGAAGTATATCTGTTCAAACATATATTTGAAGAAAATGAAGCAGGGGTATATCGTCTGGCTCGTTTTACATATGTTCAGGATGGAGTAGAAGCAACAATTGAATTGCCTGAAATTGGTATAGAGGCATTGTTTGGTGTAAATGAAGATTATACAGGAAGTCAGGCGGCTGTTGCAGAGGAAGCTGGAATTAGCACCGAAGAATTAGAAGCATCTGTAGTTACTGTCGATTTAAATGCAGTGGAAGACGCGGAAAGCGACATTGAAGATGCAATCGAGGAAACTGTTGAGATTGTTGAAAACGAAGAGAATGCTTCAAAAAAATCAAACAATAAAGTTTCGCAAGCAAAAGACTCTGTATTATCTTCTATTGCAAATGTCCTCATGCCGGCAGCAACAGCGAAGGCGGCAGAAAATGTAGTAGTAGTTTTGGATCCAGGACATGGTGGGTCAGATTCAGGCGCTTCGGCAAATGGATTGGTTGAGAAAAATCTTAATCTTAGTGTTGCCTTAGCCTGTAAAAAAGAGTTAGAAGAATATAATGGCGTGACCGTATATATGACCAGAAGCACGGATGTATATGTTAGCTTGCAAGGTCGGGCTGATAAAGCAAAAGCCTGGGGAGCTGATATTTTTGTCAGTTTGCATATGAATTCGGCATCGGCTGGCGCTAATGGCGTGGAGGTATATTATCCTAATTCAAATTATAACCCAACTGTACATCAGGAGGGGCGTGAGTTGGCGGCTCAGATTCAGCAGCAGTTAGTAAGCCTTGGATTAGGGAATCGAAACATTAAAGTAGACCCTTCTACTGTAAATTCATCCTATCCAGATGGTTCAAGAGTAGATGGTTATCAAGTAATTCGATATAACAAGCTTAATGGAATTCCTGGAATTATTGTTGAACATGCATTTTTGACGAATTCTGGTGATGCCGCAAAGTTGAAAGATCCTAATTTTGTTAATAGTCTTGGTGTTGCAGATGCCACCGGAATTGCGAACTATTTTAACTTGTCTAAGGGTTTGAGCGTCAAGATTGAGAATAAAGATGATTTTGACGGTACGGCGCAGATTAATGTTAAGGGCGTTGGGCGCAATGCAAAAGTTAAGGTAACGAATGAAGGCAGTAAGAAGACAAAAGAGTATTCTGTACAGGATAAAGCAGTTTTAGAATTTAATATTAATGATTTTGATAAAAAGCGTGGAAAATATATCGTTGAGGTATTTAACGCTTCCAGTCATTCGATATTTAAAGATACGTTTACAGTGTCAGAAGATGTCGGCAGAGAGATTTCAATAGAATCAGACGGCACTGAAAAACAGTTTAAAGTGAATATAAAATTTAAAGACATGCCGGCAGAAGTGAAAGAAGTGAAGGTGCCTACATGGTGTGACAAAGAGCAGAAAGATCTTATTTGGTATAATGCAAAACAGGTTTCAAAGGGGAATTGGCAGGCTACGGTAAATATCAGCGACCATAAACTGGCAGGAAAATATCAAGTACATGCGTACGCAGTTCTTACAAGTGGAAAGCAAAAAATATTGGGAGGAAAATCATTCGAGGTATCGCAGCCGTCATTTTCGGTTAAAACAGATAACTACCAAAGCAAAGCCGGAACATTTGACGTAATTGTTGCAGATATTGAATCAAAGTCAGGCGTTAGTAAGATTCAAGTACCGGTATGGTGCGCAACAGATCAGAGCGATATTAAGTGGTATGACGCGGTAAAACAGGATAATGGAACCTACAAGGTTACTGTAAACATGTCAAACCATAAATATGCTACAGGTTTATATAAGATACATGTATATATGACATCTGGAAATGGAATTACAGCTTTTGGAGCAGCAAAAAATGTAAATGTTACTATTCCAGATATGGAAATCAGTGCAGTAGATACAAAAAAGACAGAGACATTATATGCATTGAAAGTGACAAATCCAGGCGTTTTAGGAGTTATCAAAGGAGTAGAATTTGCGACTTGGAGTGTTGATGGCGGCCAAGACGATCTTAAATGGTATAATGCAACCAAGAATTCAGATGGAAGCTGGGGAGTGACGGCAGATATAAGAAATCACAAGACAGCAGGCAAATATAATGTACATGTATATGCAACATTAGCTGATGGGAAAATGCAATTTTTGGGGGCAACATCATTTGAAGTGTCAAAACCGTCTCTCACGGTTAGAAGTGAGAAATATCAGGAGGATACGGGAACATTTGATGTAATTGTTACAGATATTGAATCAAAGTCAGGTGTTGGGAAGATTCAAGTACCGGTATGGTGTGCAGCAGACCAAAATGATATTAAGTGGTATGACGCAGTAAGACAAGATAATGGAGATTATAAGGTCACTGTTAGTATGTCAAATCATAAATATGCAACGGGATTATACAAGATACATACATATATGACAGCCGGAAATGGGGTTACTGGCTTCGGGGCGGCAAAAAGTGTCAATGTTATTATTCCCAATATGGAGATTAGCGCTGTAGATGCAAAAAAGACAGAAACGTCATATGCATTGAAGGTGACGAATCCAGGACTTTTTGGAATAATCAAAGGAGTACAGTTCGCAACCTGGAGTGCTGAAGGAGGTCAGGATGATCTAATATGGTATAATGGCAGTAAAAATGCAGACGGAAGTTGGAATACAACAGCGGATATCAAGAAACATAAGACAGCAGGTAAGTATAACGTACATGTATATGCAACGCTTACTGACGGAAATATGAGATTTTTGGGGGCAACATCATTTGAAGTGTCAAAACCAACTCTTTCAGTCAGAAGTGAGAATTACCAAGAGAAAACAGGAACATTTGATGTAATTGTTTCGGATATTGATTCAAAATCAGGAGTAGATAAGATTCAAGTGCCAGTTTGGTGTGCAAAAGATCAAAGTGACATTAAGTGGTATGATGCGGTAAGGCAGGGGAATGGAGACTATAAAGTTACTGTTAGTATGTCGAACCATAAATATGCAACGGGATTGTACCAAATACATACATATATGACATCTGGAAATGGAGTTACTGGTTTTGGGGCTGCAAAGAGTGTAAATGTTATTGTACCTAATATGGAAGTTACAGCAGTAGATACAAAAAAGACAGAGACAACATATGCATTAAAAGTAACAAATCCCGGACTTTTGGGAGTGATCAAAGGAGTACAGTTTGCAACCTGGAGTGCTGAAGGCGGCCAGGATGATCTTAAATGGTATAATGGAAGTAAAAATGCAGATGGAAGTTGGAGTGCGACGGCAGATGTAAGGAATCATAAGACAGCAGGTAAATATAATGTGCATGTTTATGCAACCTTATCCAGCGGACAGATGAGTTTTCTGGGGGCTACTTCATTTAATGTGTCAAAATCAACGGTATCTGAGATAAAGGTACAGAATTATGACAGTAATACAGGTGAGTTCCAGGTAGTGATATCGGGAGTTCAAGCGCCGGCAGGTATTTCAAAGGTTCAAGTACCGGTATGGTGTTGGGCAAATCAGAGTGATATTAAGTGGTATGATGCAGTAGAGCAGGGAAAAGGAAATTATATTGTAAATGTTGACCCGAAAAACCATAAATATCATCCAGGAATATATAAAATACATGTATATGTAACTGCACAAAATGGAGTAAGGGATTTACCTGCATCTGCTTCTCAAAACGTAGAAAATACTTCATTGCATACGATTATGGGAGAAACCCAGGTTACTGTTGACCAGATGGTAAGATATTACCAGTCCAGTAAAGCTACCTATCCTTCCAGCGAATTAGGAGGAACAGGCGAATTAGGAGGAAATGGTGGCGCACCTACTATAGAAGATTTTTGCAATATTTACTTTGAAGAAGCAAAAGCAGAGGGAGTGCGTGCAGAGGTTGCGTTTGCACAAGCTATGCATGAAACAGGGTGGTTACAATATGGCGGAATTGTTCGGGTAGGTCAGTATAATTTTGGAGGGCTCGGAGCATTAGATAATAATGCTGTTGGAGATTGTGCAAGCTTTAAGACTGTCAGAGAAGGAGTCCGTGCTCAGATTCAGCATTTGAAGGCATATGCTTCGACCGATAAGTTAAATAATGCATGTGTTGACCCAAGATTCCAATACGTGAAAAGAGGATGCGCGCCATATGTAGAGTATCTTGGAAAGAAAGAAAACCCAGAAGGTTATGGATGGGCGACAGCAGTAAATTATGGCTATATTATTGTAGATAGAATAAAAGAATTAAAAGCAATGTAGAGTTGTAATTTATGGTAAAAAATGATATAATAAGAAATAGTAAACTAGCAGTATCGTATGATACTGCTAGTTTATTTTAGAATAAAGCAGGGAGGAAATGACTTGTCAGTTTATATAAAGAATTTCTTAAAATTTGAGCCATTATTAGGAGAGCTCATAGCGAGAGACATTAAAATAAAATATCGGCGTTCAGTTTTAGGCGTATTATGGACATTACTGAATCCTCTTTGTATGATGATTGTATTGTCTGTGGTGTTTTCTAATCTTTTCAAATTTGATATTGAGAATTTTCCGCTTTATCTTTTAAGCGGACAGGTTATCTTTAACTTTTATTCAGATGCGACAAATAGCGCTATGTCCTCGATTGTGTCCAGTGCGTCTTTGATAAAGAAAGTGTATGTTCCAAAGTATTTATTTGTACTTTCACACATTTTTTCAAGTTTTATTAATCTGATGGCGTCATTTACAGCATTAATATTAGTTATGATTGCGACAAGAGCAGAGTTGCATTGGATGACGTTGTTGGCACCAATTCCCTTAATTTTATTAGTTCTTTTTTCCTTGGGGGTTGGATTGATTCTGGCAGCGGTAACTGTAAAATTTCGGGATATTATGCATCTGTATTCGGTTTTCATAACGGCATTAATGTATTTGACGCCAGTGATTTATCCCATGTCCATACTTCCGGAATGGTTGTCCTGGATTGTAAAGCTTAATCCGATAACCAATATTCTAATTATGTTCAGAAATGTAATGTTTTACAATACATTTTTGGGATGGAGGGCTTTGGCAATCGCGATTCTTGAAACAGGGATAATGCTGATAATCGGCTTTTGGGTATTTTATAAAAATCAGGATACCTTTATTTTGAATTTATAGGAGATTAGATGCCATGAGGTGATAAGGTAATGGTTAAGGGAGAGCATGTGCCTATAAAGTTTAATTTGTCATCGGAAAAGTTTAAGAGATTTTAAGTGTTTATTATGGAGATAATGATAAGATAGTTTACAATGGCCTAAGGAGGATTTGTTGGTAATGAAAAAGAAAGAATGGATAAGTTTATCTCTAATTTTGTTTATGAGTTATTGCTTTACGTATATTTTAACGAATTACTACTTTTTAAAAGGTTTATATGTGTCTATATCTTCTAATTCATTATTTGCCATTCTTTCATTGGCTATTGTGTCTTTCTTACTGCGTCGATTACAGGCGGAACGTGATCGGAGGTTAATCTGTTGTACTATTTGGGCTAGTTTTGTCTTTGCATTAATAGTTGTGTTAAGTAAACCATTTGCTGAAGACTATGCGTTTGATCTGTCTCTTAAAACTTTTATAGTTTTTCTTATATTGTGGTGTTTAATTGAGGCAATGCTATTGTTTTTATATGACTATTTTTTAGAAATAAAAATAGGAAAAGATAATTTAGACAATCTTTTTACAATAAGGAAAAATATATTTTGGGTATGGGCTGTAATGCTTTTATGTTGGTTTCCAGCACTATTAGCCATGTTTCCAGGGAATTTTGCATATGATGCATGGCCCCAAGTAGCTCAAATGCAACTCATGCATCAGCTAAATTCAGCTCATCCAATTCTGCATACATTATTTCTTAATGCTTGCTTATTTGTGGGAGATAGTGTTTTTAAATCCTATAATATAGGTCTTTTGATTTATTGTATTGTTCAAAGTGTATTACTGAGTGGAATGTTTACTCTGTGTATATACAAATTATATCAATGGAGAACCGGAACGGTAGTTGTTGTAGGGACATTCTTATTTTTTGCATTTAATCCAATTATTCAGGTGTTTGCATTTACTACTACAAAAGATGTATTGTTTAGCGGAATGTTCTTATTAGTTATTGTATTTTCTTTTGAAATTATAAAAGATCCAGAAGAATTTTTTTCTACAAGGGCAGATATTATAAGGTATGCTGTTAGTGTAATTTTGATGTGTATGCTAAGAAATCAAGGTAAATATGTTTTTATGGTATTTATTCCTTTTATGGCTATAAGTGTAAAAAATTATAGAAAAAAATGGTTACTTTTGGGAATTAGTTTGGTTATAAGTATTAATTTGATTATGGGACCGATTTCAACAGCGTTTGGAATAGAAAAGGGTAATATGAGAGAAATGTTAAGTGTTCCCATGCAACAAATTGCACGTGTGTGGAATATGAATCCTTCAAGTATAACAGAAGAAGAAAATAAAATAATTACAGGTATTATTCCTGCGGAATATTTAGAGCGATATGATGAATATAGCGCTGATCCAGTTAAATCAGGTTTTAATATTCAAGCCTTTAAAAAGAATATGTTGAAATTCTTGAATATTTGGATTAATCTTGGATTAAAGAATCCTGTAATATATTTAGAATCCTTTTTCTTCGGGGCATATCAATATTGGTATATTGGCCCAAGATTATACGGTTATGATGGCGTTTTTTATGATGGCTCATTTATGGATGCGCAGTATGATACATTAAAAATAACAAGACATACCTTATTACCAGTTTATGATAATTATTTAAGAAATATGACAAATGGTCATGAGTATAATAGATTCCCTGTTCTTTCTATAGTGATGAATATGGCTTTCCCGTTTTGGTTGATGATAATAGGTATTTCAATACTTATGTATATGAGAAGATATAAGTATATTTCTGTTTTTATATTGCCAATAGGATATTGGGGAACTTGTCTTCTAGGCCCAGTGGCTATGCTGAGATATGATTTACCATTAATAGTTGGAATCCCATTGTATATTGGGATAGTATTAGCTGTGAAAAGAGACTATGATAAATTAAATAGTGTCATTGCTTGAGTTTCACTATTAATCATTTTTCATCAAAGGTTTCCTTACAGTTGAAATGATATTTTAATATTATAATTCAAGGATGGGGGAGTTGCGGTGAAAAAAGCAAGAGAATTGTATTCATCTATTGATATTGCAAAGTTTTTCTTTTCTATTTGCATTATTATCTTACACACAGGAGTATATACATTATTACCATATAATTTACCATATCTTTTTGAAAAGTGTGTATTGCGATTGGCAGTTCCATTCTTTTTTTGCGCATCAGGTTTTTATTGTCTGTATAATGGGGTTAAAACCCTCGCCTTAAGGAGAAACCTTTAGGTCAACCCCATACCCTCAAGTTTAGAAAAAAGTAAAAATAGAAATACTAACCGTGAGGTGAAGAATATGGAGAATTATAGAAAATCGTCGCATTGCACATATGATATCAAATATCATATGGTCTGGATCACAAAATATAGAAAGCCGGTGATAACAGGAAAGATAGCAGTACGGACAAGAGAATTAATCCGAATCATATGCGAAAAGAACCGAGGTGGAAATCCTGGCAGGGCATGTAGGAAGTGAGCACATCCATATGCTAGTATCAGCACCGCCGCATCTATCAGCGAGTAAACTGGTACAATATATTAAGGGAACAACATCCAGAAAATTGCAGATGGAATACGAAGAATTGAACAAGCAATTCTGGGGACAGTATTTGTGGGCAAGAGGATATTTTGTGGCAAGTAGTGGAAATATGACAGATGAAATTATAAAAGAGTATATAAAAAATCAAGATTTACAAGAGAAATTAAAAATGGACAACTTTGAAATAAGTTAAATAAAAGGAATAACGAAGAACAGAGACAACTTTAGGCTGCTTTAGTAGCAAACCGAATCTACCGGCTTTAGCCGGTAGTGGTTCAGTTTGAATTTATAGGAGATTAGATGCCATGAGTGATAAGGTAATGGTTAAGGTAGAGCATGTGTCTATGAAGTTTAATTTGTCATCTGAAAAATTTGACAGCTTTAAGGAGTATGTGATTAAAAGCATCAAGAATCAGGTGTCTTTTGAGGAATTCTGGGCTTTGAGGGACGTGTCCTTTGAAGTGATGGCAGGGGATTCTTTAGGATTAGTGGGATTAAACGGAAGCGGCAAGAGCACCATGTTAAAGACAATCGCAGGAGTCTTAAAACCGACAGAGGGTAAGGTATATGTCAATGGGGATGTTGCGCCGTTAATTGAATTGGGCGCAGGTTTTGATATGGATTTGACAGCAAGGGAGAATGTGTTTTTGAATGGTGCTTTGTTGGGGCACTCAAGAAAAGAGATGGAGACCTATTATGACGATATTGTTGAGTTTTCTGAGCTGCAAAATTTTATGAATGTGCCGGTTAAGAATTTTTCCTCCGGAATGATTTCAAGGCTGGCCTTTTCCATAGCTACCATAGGTATTCCGGATATTTTGATTGTAGATGAAGTCCTTTCTGTAGGGGATTTTCGATTTCAGGAAAAATGTGAAAAGAGAATTCAGGTTATGGTTGACAAGGGGACTACGATATTATTTGTATCTCACAGCATTGAACAAGTGAAAAAAATTTGTAATAAGATTGTCTGGCTGGAAAAGGGAAGTGTGAAAAAATTTGGCGATGCTAGCGCTATATGTGAGGAGTATGAGAATTCATAAATTACGAGGTTGATTATGAAAAAAATAAAGAAATTAATTGGTGTAGTCATAATTTTGGTATTTGTGTTTGGGTATGCTCATATTGCTAAAATGAATATTATATATGACAAGAATGTTGACAATAGCGAATACTTGGAAATGGGTGATTTAAACGGAAAAAAAGTAGAGCAGAGATTTGTCTGTAAGGAAGATACATTGGATGGGGTGTATGCCAAATGCCAGACATTGGGAGAGGTCTTAGATACAAAAGTAAACTATACAATTACAGACGAGCAGGAAGAAAAAGTAGTTGCTCAGGGAAGTTTATCTGCGGATGGTATTAAAAATGCGAAATTTAATAAATTTACTTTTGAAACAATAGAGAATTGTAGGGGAAAAGAATTAGTATTAACAATTTGGAGTGAAGCTTCAATGGAGGGGAACGGGGCTACATTCTATTTTCAACCAGAAACAGAAGAAGGTACTCAGTTGGTGATAGGAGGCAATGAGACGCAGGGTACTATGATTATGAAGACGATTACGAATCGCTTTGATTTGGAGACTTTTTGTGTTTTATTGTTGTTTATAGGATTTATTGTTGGGTTTATGAAGATTCTATATAAGTTGTTTAAATAGTTAATATACTTTGTTTATTATTTCGAGAAATAGAAATTTAATTTATAAGAAAATGTAGGTGAAAAGTATGAAAAAAATGGAAAACAGATTTGAACTCATTAATGCCAGACATGACTTGGTAGATTTTAGCAAATTTATTATTAAGGGTATTTATTCACAAAATAGAGCTGGAAAGAATAAAATTATTGCTCTACTGGATAAAAAGAAAGTCGAGATAGATGAGAAAGTAAGAGAAGGTGTAGAAGTACAAAGACATTATGGGTGGTATCCTTTCCCAATAAATACAGAATACACTTATTATATTAATTTACCAGAGGATATAAATATATATACGAAGCTAAGAGTAATCGAGAAAACTGAAGAAGGGTATAGAAATATATATACAATTCTTGTCGAAAATCTTTTGAAATCCAGAAAGAATTTAGTTTACTCTATTGACGGAGTAGAGAAAAAGAAAAATGAAGTAGAAATATCAGGATGGGTTATTAGTGATAGTAAAGTTAGGATAAAAATACATGATATAGACAAGAAAAATATAGATTTTGAGATAACATATGGATATCGTAGAGATGTTGTTGAAGCTTTTCCAGAAGTAGAGCCGGAAAATGTTAAAGGATTTAAGATTGTATTTAAAAAGCCGAAGGGTAAAAAAGTGAGGCTGTGTTTTGATAACGGTCAAAACAGAGAGATTCAGACAATTTTAATTTCTCCTTCTAAGGTGAGAAAGGCAAGTATAAAGATTGAACTGAATTTAAAGAAAGGGATTGCTTATTATAAAAGATATGGAGTTAGGCGTACGATTGACAGAGTAAATGAAAAGTTATTTGAGCAGAATACGGTAAGTTATGAAAGATGGCTTTCTAAACATTCACCAGATAGAAAGGAATTAGATAGGCAAAGAAGAAGAAAATTTGAATGGGAGCCTAAAATAAGTATCGTAATTCCTTTATATAAGACTCCTAAAAAATATTTGCATGCCCTGGTTGAGTCGATTAGAAATCAAACCTATACAAATTGGGAATTATGTTTATCTGATGGAAGTGGAAAGAATTCTCCAATAAAAAAATATCTTAAAGAAATAGAACAGGCCGATAGCAGAATAAAAGTAGTATATAACGAAGAACAATTACAGATTTCAGATAATACAAATAAGGCGATAGAGATTGCCTCTGGAGACTTTATAGGTTTTGCTGACCATGATGATTTGCTGACGTTGGATGCGTTATATGAGTGTGTAAGAGTTTTGAATCGGTATCCAAAAGTTCAGGCGATTTATAGTGATGAAGATAAAGTAACGATGGATGGAAGAAAGCATTTTCAGCCACATTTTAAGCCTGATTTTAATATGGATTTACTTAATTCAACAAATTATTTTTGCCATTTTTTTATGGTAGATAAAGCAGTTGTGGATAAAATAGGAATGCTTAATTCTGAATTTGATGGTTCGCAGGATTACGATTTTGTTTTAAGATGTTCTGAGGTTGTAAAGTATATCTATCATATTCCTAAAATATTATATCATTGGAGAGCACATGAGGATTCCACAGCAGAAAATCCAGAAAGTAAGATGTATGCTTTTGAGGCAGGGGCTCGTGCAATTCAGGCACATTATGATAGAATTGGATGGAAAAATACAAAAGTAACTCAAACGCAATGTTTAGGAGTATATCGTACCCATTACGAATTAGAGGAAACACCGATGGTTTCTATTATTATTCCTAATAAAGATCATATTGATGATTTAAGGCTTTGTCTCAATTCAGTTGAAAAATGTAGTTACCAGAATTATGAGATTATAATTGTTGAGAATAACAGTGTTGAAAAAGAGACCTTTCAGTTCTATGAAAGTATAGAAAAAAATAACGAAAAGATTCAAGTAATATATTGGGAAGGAAAGTTTAACTATTCATTAATTAATAATTTTGGAGTAAAACATGCAAAAGGAAGTTATCTATTGTTTTTAAATAATGATACGGAGATGATCAACGAAGATTGTATAGAAGAAATGTTAGGCTTTTGTATGAGAGAGGACGTTGGCGCTGTTGGCGCTAGGCTATATTATTCAGACGGATCAATTCAGCATGCAGGTGTTATCGTGGGAATGGGTGGCATAGCAGGACATATCTTCTTAAATACTCCTGGGGATCAAGTTGGTTATTTTGCCAGGATTATAACACAGCAGGATTATAGTGCTGTTACAGCAGCGTGTATTATGGTAAAAAGAGAAGCATTTGAAAAAGTTGAAGGTTTTGATGAGAATTTAGTAGTTGCGTTTAATGATGTAGATTTGTGTTTAAAAATTGGGCAATTGGGAAAGAGAATTGTTTATAATCCATTTGCTGAGTTATATCATCATGAATCAAAGTCGAGAGGTGAGGATAATACTACAGATAAAATTGTCAGATTTAACAGAGAAACCGGATATTTTGAAGAAAAGTGGAAAAAGATATTGACAACTGGTGATCCTTATTTTAATAAAAATTTTGCGATAGACCAGGTAGATTGTAGCTTATGTTAAAAGATGGGAACGATATATGAAAAGTGGCGAGAATTCGTCATTATTGGAAAAAGCATTGAAGAAATGTGGAGGTTAATATCGAGTGGCATTATCTTTGATTGGAAGGGGTGATAAAAATATGAAATGGTTAGAAAAAAAGTGGCACTTACCAAGATTAGAAGTGAAGGAAGGAGAAATTAGTAAAATATCTGGCATTAAAAATGAAGGGCAACAGTGGATATTTGAAAATGATGATCCGCAAATTCATGTAAAGTTTGAAAAACCGATTTATGCTATTAGAATTATGTGTGAAATGAGGGTAGATCGATTTAAAGAATGGAGAGCAGACTTATATTATAGACGAGATAATGAAGATTATTCGGAAGAAAATTGTTGTAAATTAGCGATAATTTCGGGAGAAAAGAAGACATGGGAAATTAGATTTGATTTTCCTGTATTTCATGTCCGATTTGATCCTATTGATTTCCCGTGCAGCGGTAGCGTAGATGGTATATTGATTCAAGCTATTGGAGAGCGTGATTATATAGTAGAATTATTAGAAGATGATTCCAATCAGAAAAAGAATCAAAGGATAATTGTACTAACACACGAAATGTCCATGACAGGTGCACCACTTTTAGCATATCATATCGCCAGAGGAATGAAGAAAAGAGGCGTGCATGTAGTTACGCTGACGCGGCAGAGTGGAGATGGATTTTTAGAGAATAAATACCGGGAAAATGAAATACCGGTAATTAATATTACAAAGTATGAACAAAATGAAATTGGATATATTGATACGTTATATAATCATACTTTACAAGAAGAATATACTATGTTTACTGAGGATGTGATCCATGCTTTAGGAGAAAAGGGATATAAAGTAGTAATTGCCAATACGATTGTTTCAGGAGAATATGTTGCTTTATTTAAGAAATATGGATTTCGTATTATATCATTAATCCATGAGATGAAAACAGTTATTAAGTTTTATGGCGGGATGGGACCTGGAGATAATATTGCGAAATATTCTGATCTGATTGTTTTTCCTAATAAATATGTAAAGCAAGATTTTGAAGAATTGTTTCCACAAATATCAGGAAAATGTATAGTACAGGCGCAGGGTGTCTATATGGAAGACAATAAAATGGGAGAATCCCAAAGCCTGAAGGAAATGGGAATAGGAAAAGAAGATTACATGATAATGAGTTCAGGAACTTGTGAGTTAAGAAAAGGTATTGATATGTTTGTAAATGCAGCAATGATCCTGAATGGTTCTAAAAAAGTGAAGAATATTCATTATGTATGGACTGGAAACTTTAACAACGAAGAACTTAAATGGTGGCTTATAGGCCAAACTGAAAAGTGTGGAGTAGAGAAATTTATTCATATTATTCCATTTATAAAAGATTCTGAAGAATATGGCGCTCTACTAAAAAGGGCTGATGTTTTCTGGGCATTATCAAGGGAAGATCCTTTCCCTTCAACGGTGTTGGAGGCAATGAAAAGTTCTATTCCAGTAATTGGGTTTAAAGGAAGTGGAGGAATAGATACCATGCTCTCAGAAAAAAGAGGATTTTTGGTTGAAGGATTTAATTTAGCAAAAGTTGCTGAAATCACAGCGTCTATTATCCAGTCAGAGATAAATTGTGAAATAATGCTTAAAGATGCTAAAAAGTATGTTGATGCAATGGATTTTAGAATATATACAAAATTCCTTTTTGAATGTGCATTTACGGATAAGTGGATAGATATAGAAAAAGATAAATATAATTTAAATGATAGAGTCCATTATTTTAAACGGCAATTAAGAGAGCAAAGACAAAAGGACAAGGAATATTTGCTTGATTTTGCTATTAAGAGAAAAAAAATTTTTTATTTAAACAGAAAAATTAATATTAATCAAGAAGTTATTTTGTTTGATACAGCAGAAGGATCAGATAATATTGGTGATAATATTATTATGGACTATTGTGAAAAGGTTTGCAGGAAAGTATTACCTAAAACAAGTTTTCATCACATACCGACACATATATATGACCCTAGAGCAGAAAAAATAAAGGATTATATTAAAATTTTATGCGGAACTAATTTAATATATACACAAATGGAAAATTCTAGGCAATGGTCTATGCCACAAGATATTAGTAATTATAGAAATATATGTTTGTTAGGAGTTGGTATGCAGCAAATAGGAATAGAGCTGCCCATGAGTGAGTATTCTAAAAAATTATTAAAGTTTATGCTTTCAACAGAATATCTTCATTCTGTGAGAGACGAGGAAACAAAAAAGCGCCTTACAGAAATAGGAATTAAAAATGTAATTAATACTGGATGTCCTTCTACGTGGGGATTGTCGAAAGAACATTGCGCAAAAATACCTCAAAACAAAGCCGGAACTGTATTAGCAACAATTACAGATTATATGAGAGATCCTGAAAAAGATAGGTTGCTTATTAAAACTTTGGAAAAGAATTATGAAAAAGTTTATATTTGGATACAGGGACAAGAAGATTATAAGTATCTGCAGATGTTAGTCGATGTAAAAGCGTATAATCTGATTCCGCCATCTCTTAAAGAATTAGATCATCTATTGCAAAGTAGTGATTTGGATTACGTTGGAACAAGATTGCATGCAGGAATTAGAAGTTTAAATTACGGACATAGAACAGTAATTATTGGTGTGGATAATAGAGCAAGGGCTATGGCAAAAGATATTAATCTTCCGGTAATAGAAAGGGAGGAGCTAGAATCTGAACTCGAAAAATGGATATGTAGTGAACAGAAAATATGTATATATCTTCCGGAGGGAAATATATTACGATGGAAAAAACAATTTATACGATAGTAACATAAATATTGAAATATAAATGGTTAATTCATGGTAAGAAAATAGGGAGAGGATATTTCTCTTTGTTTTCTTACTATTTTACATATGTAAAAAGGTTAGTACTATTGCGAGATATGTTTGATGGATGGTATAATACATTATGTGTATTGGAATGGAAGGATTATATATAGGTAGTATATTTATGCAAGTTAAGGAACGGTCACTTTATGTTATCAGGAAGTCAATAAAAATTAATTTATTTTTAGAAAGATAAAAAGGGGTATATATATGTTAAAGAAAATAAAAAAAATAAGTTTATTTGTATCCTTGTTTATTTTAATGAGCTTTGATGTTTATGCAGAAGATTATGCAGAAGAGAACTCAAATGGAACGACTTTGGAAACGGAGGATATTTCTAATGATAGCGATAGTACAACAGAAGCTGTTGTTCAAGAGGGCGTTCAGAGAGAAGGACTTGAAGAAAATTCAGAATCTGTAGAAAATAGCGAAGAGGATAGCGGGCAGGAAGAAATTACTGTGTTAGATATGGATGACTTGGATGAAGATATTCTGCTGGTAGAGAAAAAAAGTAATAGTGAATATAAAATTACACTTTTAGGTAAGGCTGTTCCAGAGAATACAGAAAAAGTGAAGATTCCAATTTGGAGTAAGATAAACGAGCAGGATGATATTGTATGGTATGAAGCACAGAAGCAAAGAGATGGTTCATATGTTGTTAATTTTAATTTATCAGCGCATAAAGGAACAGGTCTTTATGCTATTCATGCTTATGCAGTTATGAAGAATGGACAGCATATTTTTTTAGATGGGATAACATTTCCTATTGATACCCCAATAATTGGGAATATGGAGATAACAGATTATAATATCGATAAGGGTACATTCCGAGTTATGTTGACAGGAATAAATCATGAGGAAATGATAAAAAAAGTGGAGGTTCCAATCTGGAGTGAAACGGGTGGACAGGATGATATAATATGGTATACAGCAAAGAGGAATACGGAAGGGGAATATTATGTAGATATAGATATCAAAAATCATAAATATTCCATGGGAGTTTATAATATTCATACGTATATTACTGATGTGACAAATTTCCGTTCTTTTAAAGGGGCAATTAGATATGAGATAAATCCTGTAAGAGGAGAGCTGACAATAACAAAAAGTAGTGAAAAAGAATATGTGATTGAACTTAATGGAATAAAAATACCCGGTGGTGCCAAACAGATCCAATTTCCAACATGGAGTGCAGTAAATGGTCAGGATGATATCCGATGGTATAATGCATCGAGAGGCGATGGTGATATATACCATTATAAAATGTCCATTGAAAATCATAAAGGACTTGGACAATTTTCTGTACATGCATATGCGAAGATGCCAAATGATTCCATGGTATTTATAGGAGCTACTAGCTTTAAGACAGAGGAACCTTCACTGGGAAAAATAGAAGCCACGATTACAGATAAGGCAAATGGGCAGTTTCAGATTAAGATATCAGATATCGAGAATGCTGGGTTAATCCGCCAGATTCAAGTTCCAATATGGGTCGAGAGTGGACAGGGTGATATTGTATGGTATACAGCAACTAGGGAGAAATCTGGTAATTATACTGTTAATACAAGCATAGCGCGGCATAAATATAATTGCGGTAAGTATAATATACATGTATATTTGACAGATATTAGTGGTGCTCGTCGATTTGTTTCTGCAATAACCTGTAACATGCTTCCGGAGTTTCAGTCCTTTGAAGTGAAAGATATTAACGGTGAAGAAGCAATATATCGAATCACCATATCAGGTCTGGTAGTTCCTTCGGGAGAAAAAGAAATAATGTTTCCTGTATGGGGAGAAGAAGGAGGACAGAACGATATAAGATGGTATACGGCTAAAAGAGAGTCTAAGGGTACATACATATGTGATGTGAAAATTGCCAATCATAAGGAGTTGGGAAAATATAATGTCCATGGTTACTGTAAGACACGTGAAAATAGGTTAGCATTTTTAGGAGCTACTGAGTTTGAAGTAACAAAAAAACCGATGATGGCTCAGATTAAGGCAAGCAACATTGATGGAACGAAGGGTACATTCCGAGTGACGGCGACAGGAATTGCAGCAGTTTCGGGCGTAGAGAAGGTTCAGATCCCTGTTTGGTGTTTGGATGATCAAAGCGATATTGTATGGTATGATGCGGTGAAGACTGGAGAAGGAATATATACGGTAAATGTAGATGTATCAAAGCATGCTTATCATTTTGGAAATTATAGGAGCCACGTATATGTAACATCAAGGAATGGAATTCGGACATTTGTTGGCGGAACAGCTACAAAGATAGAAGCTGTTAATTATGTATATAGTACCTCATTAAGTGCAACAAGACAGGAGATAGGAATTATTGGTGTAACAGCACAGCGGGTTCAATTTCCAACATGGAGCGATGAAAACGGTCAGGATGATACAATATGGTATGAAGGAACTAACAAAGGTAATGGAAAATGGAGTGCAATCGTCGATAGTAAGGAGCATAAGCATTCAGGAAAGTTCGTTACCCATGTATATGCTGATGGAAAATATGTAAATTCTATTTCATATCAGTTAAAGAAAAATAATATAGAGGTAGCGAATGTGATACGAAACGCAGGAATGCCAGTCGGAAAGACTTTGTATGTATGGGGTGGAGGATGGAATGCTGCCGATACTGCTGCTGGTGAGACAGCAACACATATTGGCATATGGCCGGAATGGGAATCTTATTTCAATCAAAACAGACAGGGATATTCTTATCAGGCAGGTAAAACAGCATGGGAACGTGGAGAGCGACATTGGCGTTTCAAGGGGTTGGACTGTTCTGGATATTTAGGATGGATTATTTACAATTCAGTCCAGGAAGGAAGAAATGCATCAGGATATGTAGTCTCTGCTTCAAACTTGGCAGCTTCATTGACGCAATATGGATATGGGACGGCAACACCATGCTCACCTAATAGTGTATTTAGACCGGGAGATATTGTTAGTATTTCCGGACATTGTTTCCTTTGCTTGGGACAATGTAGTGATGGAAGTGTGTTGATTTTGCACAGCACACCTAATGGAGGAGTTCAGGTAAGCGGAACGGTAAATGGCAATGGTTCTTCACAGGCATCTCGTTTGGCTCAGTCTTTTATGCAGCAGCATTATCCTCAGTGGTGGGCAAGTTTTGGAAGCGAAGGAAAGCAGCGTGTGAGTGCATCGAGATACTTGAATGGTACGAAATTTTCATGGTCTATGAATAACTTGGTTGGAGATTCAGAAAACATACGGATGAAAAGTGCAAATGAGGTAATAAATTATTTAAGCGGTAACAATTGAAATTAGGTATGCGCTAACTGTATTTCCTGAATTTTCGGAAACATATTTATATGGCGGTAGTTATCCATGTCGTTTATAACTGCCGTTTTCGTAGACGGCAGTTTATCTATGAGGACAATATTTTAACCTATGTATACTAAGGCAAGGGGGACGTAGCACACTACATCTCTCTTTGAGATACGATATCTTATGTTTATCTGAGGCTGTCCTTTATGTTAAACTACTTCAGTATTTACTTGTTTATACTGAATTTCGATATTATTATTCAGTTGTTGCTTTATTACCTTTGATATTGATGATGCCGGTTTTTGCATCAGCCCTTTTTCAGTCATATCATCACCTACTTTCTATAAGTGCTGTTCATACGGTGGTAACAAAATAGAACGGGTAATATGGAGAATCAAATAGATATCATGAGCCATCTCTGGGAATACGGAAGGTATTCTTAGAGGTGGCTTTGCTGCTGTTCAATGGAAACTGATTGTGAAATGCAAAGAGATAGGGTATAATATGGAAAACGGCATTGTAACGGAGGGATGATGATGAAGAAACCATTACCGATAGGTGTTGATAATTTTGAAAAACTAATAAAAGACGGTTATTGCTATATAGATAAGACTATGTTTATCAAGGAACTGCTGGATTTAAAAGGAGAAGTAAATCTATATATTCGTCCAAGAAGATTTGGTAAGACATTGAACTTGAGTATGCTTCGATACTTTTTTGAAGATACAGGGGAGACGAAGAAAAATGAGGAGAATAGATTGCTTTTCCAAGGCTTAAGGATTATGGAACAGGGTGAAGAATATACGAAACATATGGGAAATTATCCGGTTATTAACCTGACACTGAAATCAGCGAAGCAGCCTAGTTTTGAATCTGCATATAGTAAGCTTAGAAAAGCAATCGCAGACGAATTTCAGAGACATCAATATATACTGGCAAGTGAAAAAATAACTGAAGAAGATAAGAAGCTGTTCCGGAAGATTTCTGACCGGAAGGCGGAATATGATGATTATTCAGGGGCGTTGGAGTTTTTGAGTAAATGTCTTTTTCAGGCGACGGAGAAAAAGACGGTCATTTTGATAGACGAGTATGACGTGCCGCTGGAAAACTCTTATTTTCGAGGGTTTTATGAGGAGATGGTAGATTTCATCCGGTCATTATTTGAATCTGCGTTAAAGACGAATGATTATCTGCAGTTTTCCATTATTACAGGTTGTCTGAGGATTTCAAAGGAGAGTATATTTACCGGTCTGAATCATCTGAATATTATATCGGTGCTTGATAAAAAATACAGTGAGCATTTTGGCTTTACGGAACAGGAAGTTCTTCGGATGATGTCTTATTATGAAGTAGAAAGCCGTTTCCCGACAATGAAGGAATGGTATGACGGGTATTTGTTTGGCGGCACAGAGGTTTATAATCCATGGAGTGTAATTAAGTTTATGTATGATTTATATGCGGATGTCAATGCTTTCCCACGCCCATATTGGATTAACACCAGTTCTAATGACATTATAAAGGATTTGATAGCCAGAGCAGACAGGGAAACAAAAATACAGATTGAAATACTTTTAGGCGGTGGAACGTTAGATATTCAGGTTCATGAAGAAGTTACCTACGGGGATATGAACAGTAATGGGGAGAACCTGTGGAATTTCCTTTATTTTACAGGATATCTTACAAAAGAGAGTGATTATTTTAAAGGGAAGTATATATTTTTGAAGGTTCGTATTCCCAATATAGAAGTCATGACCATCTATGAGAACACAATCATAAATTGGCTGAAAGATATGATAAAGAAAGAGGATTTTCATGATTTGTACCGTGCAATGGAGGAGGGAAATGCCCAGAGGATGACGGATATATTAAATGGCCAGCTTTTCCGGACGATTAGTTTTTATGACAGTGCAGAAAACTTCTATCATGGTTTTTTAACAGGAATATTGAGTCAGAGTGAGAATTATCTGGTGAAATCGAATCGTGAATCGGGGAATGGGCGTTCTGACATTATGGTGAAAAGTCCTTCGCTGCGGGGAAGGTCGTTTATTGTGGAAGTCAAGGTTTCGGATTCGATAGATGATTTGGAAAAGGATGCCGAAAAGGCAGTGCAGCAGATTTATGAGAAAAGGTATATGGAAGAATTGAGCACAGAAGGGTATCGGAAGATTGACTGCTATGGGATAGCGTTCTATCGGAAGGATTGTGAGGTTCGGTTTGGGGAAGGGCAGAAGTAGAGTCTGGGAGTGTAAAGTCCATGATAATTCAATGGACCTTACACTCTATCAGTACATCAGCCTCTCCAACTCCGCAAAATATTCTTCTCCCATTTTATACAACCCACTACTGTAACATGCATGAGCCAACTGATGAAGTCCGTTTATTAGGGTAGGAGTATACTCTGCTTCATTCAAACTTACTAACCTTCTCGCCGCAGAAACACTTTTTTTCAGACACAATATCTGTTGTCTGCCACTTCCCTTCTCAGACTGGGAAATTGACATATTATAATACGTCACATAAATATAATAATAATACTTTTCAAGCGCTTCGTCAGGATACGCATCATTATATTTTAATGCCTTTCTATATAGCAAAATTGCCTCATCATACTCACCAAATTTAAAATTAACAATTCCAAGGCAGTTTAATATTCCAATAATCTCCCGAACATAATGTGGAGAGGCTTTTAAATCAAAACTATCTAATATACACAAAGCTTCTTTATACAGTTTTTCTGCTTGATAAATATATTCCAATTGCATCTGTACGTCTGCAAATTTCCGTAAATCCAGGGCTAAATTCTCTAAATATATCTGCGGATTTTTTTCTGCAAAATACCTGTCGATAGAAATGATTCTTTCCCATCTTGGAATATGGTCTTCGTCAGTTTCATCTATTGAGGCTAGCATTTTTAGTGTCATTCGTACATTATGCAAATAAATATCAGGATGCTCAACGGATAACTCCTCAAAGATTTTCAGCGCTGCTTCAAATAGTTCTTTTGCTTTTTTGAATTTTTTATCCGTATAATTTGCATTTGCATAATTGTATAAAATTTTGGCATGCTGCGCTATATTTGCCGGTTTGTTTAATTCAACTAATTCATTTGACAGGCGAAGAAGCTTTCTATATATTTTATATGAAGTTTTAAAAGAATTCATATATTGGTAGATTGTCGCCAGCATCGTATAACCTAATACCAGAACAGGCAGGAAAGTAATTCGGTTTCGATGAAGGGATTTTTCGCATAATTTAACTGCGTTTTCGCAGTACGGCAAAGCCTCAATTAATCTGTTGGAGATAACAAGAATTCCGGACAGATTTATTAATACTTCAGCCATTTGCATGGGAAAACTATTCGGGTCTGCCTCTAAAAAACGTGCGTAAATGTCGATGGCTTCTATACAGGACTGCTCTGCCGAGGTATAATCCTGAAGATGTTTGCAGTTGGCGGCCTTGTTTAAAAGTGTGGTCGCCACAAAAGGCAAATATACTTTTGCATTCGACTGAGCAAGATTTCTTCGGATATCCAGTGCCTCATCAAGTAGTATTTTTGCAGACTCATAATCTCCCGTAGTTTGTTGTGCGACCCCATAATTATTCAATGTTGTTGCCAAATCGGGCAGATATACTGGGTTTGTTTTAAGCAGCTTTTTTCTGATTTTAAGAGCTTCTTCATATAATTGTTTTGCCCTGTTAAATTCACCCATTTCATTTAACATGATTGCCTCATTACACAAAACCATTGCCACATTCGGCAAATATGTCTGCGGGCTTTCTTCTGCATATTCACGAAAAATGCCCAGAGCTTTTTCAAAATATCCTTTTGCATTCTCATAATCCTGTAACTTTTGCAGAACAAGAGACAAATCGTTATATAAATGTGCAAGTAGAGGCGTGGGTGGGGTACTATTTGAATCATCCGCTATCAAATGAATTGTATATTCATAGAGTTTTTTTGCGGTAAAACAATCATTGGTATCTACAAGTATGTTGGCATATTCTGTGACTATCATCAACAGCCCTGGAGTCAAGTCATGTATGTTGGAGTGAGTAATAGACTGTAGGTTTGTGCGAAGTATTCTTATGGCCTGCTGAAAATCGTTTTTAGCAGCATACATTTTACCGAGGCCGGATATTGATTGTATGTATATATCCGTGGAGGGCTTCTCTTTGCTGTTTAAAACAAGTTCAAAATATTTAATTGCCAGATCAAAATAGGATGAGTCTTCAAAAAGCTTTCCCAGAACAAATTCAGGATTCTGGGGAATAAGATTTCCAAAATCATTATATCTTTGGGTAATGGCATCGGCTTGGATTGGAAGGTTTTCAAGCTCATATAGTTTGCGTATCAGTTGATTTGTATCGCCCCCAAAGTACGAGCAGGCATGGCCGTCAAGCATTTGGTATGCGTTGGCGGTTATAGATACATCGTCCATATTGGAATGCTGCCAGTAAATGCAGTGTGCAAGGCGCTTGTTTAAAAGTCTGGCATTATGAAAGTATTCGGCTACATCCCACAAATCTGAACAGCTATACCCAAGAAACAAAACCGTCCTGGATTCATCGGCACAGAATATTTTATCCAATACAGTCATAGTCTTTGTCCAATATTCTGTTTTGGTAATCTGTTCTACCGTTGTACCCAAATAATCTGGCCGGCTTTTACAGCCGTGGAGTTTGATTAGTTTTCCTGTAATATCCATATCTTTGAGCGCATCCAGCGGCTCTATATAAGGGATGACGACTCTGCTGTCTCCATTATTCCAGCCCAGGGCTTGTTCAATACAGGTATCAAAATTAGTGGTCACTATTGAAAGTACTTTTTTGTTCTCCAGTAATTGCGCCATCAGGCGGTGATTTATATTTTCGTTCCCATCAAACAATTTGGCAAATATCTCAATAAAGCTCTGTGAAGAATTTTTGAAGGTAAGATTGGTCTTGAGGGATTCAATTATAGCTTCAAAAGGTATTGGGAGTCGAAAATTTCCGTCTGTGTCTGTCAGGTATGCGGTTATATCGTCTTGCTCTGCGGATAGAAAACGAAGCAGGTATTGAATCATGGGATGGACTGTCATGATACCGGAATTAAATGAGACTCCTGCACCGCAGAATATGATGAGGCTGTTGGCTTCAAGACTGTTTAAAAGAAAGGGAATTATGTCATTTTTCATTTGTAAACACCACTCCTTCAGTGAACTTTTGATGATTTTGAAATCGACTTTTCAGAGTAGAATTAAATAGCAAAAGGTGCATTTTCAGGTATGGTCTGTGCTTCCTCCAGAGTGATATAAGTTGACTGCTATTCTTTGATTCTATCAATTTCTGTTAGATTGATTTCAGAAGAAGTTAAAATAACTTTTAGAGTATTGTATCTTACTTTCATAGCTTTATATACTTCCGAATCTTTATCAGCTAATAGCATATAGCTTTGCAGTTGAACAAACTCCTCAATGTTTTTTGCATCAGCTCTTTTTCAGTCATATCCTTACCTATTTTCTATAAGCGCTGTTTATATGGTACTTTCATTATATCAATCGGTGGATGAGGTGTAAAGACATAAAATATTATCACTGAACTTGGGCTGCATACACATCATTAGGAATAGATTAGCTAACAGAGCGTTTTTCATAGCTTCATCACGTGCAAAGTTAGAAAATTTAAGTATTTTCTTGGGCTTATCAGATGTGAGAGAGTGAAAAGTGGAAATGAAGGTTGGAGGTTTCACGAGAATTCTTATAAATTTAATGAAGAAGAAATATTTCCAAGCTTTATTTTTCAGATGAAAGATTGTGAATGTGTTTATTTTTTGAGTATGTATATTGCAGAATGTTTTTGTAATTATATGATGATTGAAAGTAGCGTCAAATTGGTATATAATTATCTCATCATGAAAGACCATTATTCACAGGATTTTATTAATATTGTACATGAATTATACAAAAAGATGAATATCCGGTCTTTATGAAAAGATAGAAAAGCCTTTGACTATAATATGAAGCAAGCGTAATGGAGGTGCATAAATGAATGTGGCCAGAAAAGAACAAAGCTATACGATAGATGATATTTATGCTTTGCCGGAGGGTGAGAGAGCAGAGTTAATCGACGGTCAGATTTACTATATGGCGACTCCCAGTATGCTGCACCAGCGATTGGTAATGGAGATATCTTATAGAATAAGGGTCTATATAGGAGAAAAAAAGAGAGATTGTGAAGTATTCCCATTGCATCTCCGACAAGCCGCCCCATGGATTACTATAAGAAGCTACTCAAATATAGTACGTCAGGCGTCAGGGAATACTGGATTGTAGATGTTGAAAAGGATAGGATTACAGTATATGATTTCCAGCGGGATACGGTAGAGGAATATACTTTTTCTGATAAAGTTAGGGCAGGGATTTTTGATGATTTTGAAATTGACTTTTCAGAGATTAGAATTAAATAAATTTTCGCACTTGAAACCAGCCATACCATTTAGTATAATAAAATCATTACAAAAGATAAACCATATCACAATATGGAGAATGTACTTAAGATAACAGATTTTAACAAAAGACAAGGATGAGATACCCCTCACATATCGTCATAGAAGTGAGGGGTATTAGTCTACTCAACGACATTTTCAAGTAATATGATGTACTCCATCAATCGTAGCCCAAGTTTGGTCGGAAGCAGTATAAACGGATTCCCGGCCCGTAAGAAGATAATCAATAGACACATGGAAGAAATCAGCCAGCATGATTAAAGTTTCGTAAGGCGGCTGGCGGTATTTCTTCTCATAACCTGCTATGGTAGAGCGTGCAAGATTGGTATGCTGAGCAAGCTCAACCTGTGTCAGATTATTTTTCCGACGCAGTGCTTTCAGAATTTCAGCAAAATGCATATGATACGCCTCTGTTACCGTATATTTTCGGATGGGGCGCCTGCCGTTTTTTCAATACCGATTCCGTCCTGAACCTCCAGAAGGCGAAGCTGCCGCATTAAGTCTTTCTTTAAGCGTATAGGCAGACGCCGGTATCGGATTAAGAGCTCTTGTGCGTCTTCGGGCAGGATCTGTGCTTCCTCTGGGCTGATATAAGATGGTTCACTGTCTGAGAGAAGATAGTCAACGGTCACATGGAAAAAGCGGGCGAAGGCAAACAGGTTTTCATGGGAGGGCTTCCGGTTTTTGGATTCATAACCTGCGATTGTGGTTCGTGAGAGATTCATATGTTCGGCTACATATTCCTGTGTCATATTGTACTTATGTCGTAGGGCCTTGAGATTTTCTGCAAAAGCCATACTATATTCCTCCTTTGTTAAGATAAATACTCCTTTTGGTATATTTTACCAGATGTTTCATTAAAGAACATACAATGTTCCAAAAAGAAACCGGAATTTCTAAGCGAAACTGCTCTTTACACCCAACAGACTTATTGATATAATAATAGAAGTAAGTTTTAACTTAAATGGGGAAAGGAGTATACGAACCATGAAGAAAAGAATTTTAATTATGATTTTAGCCGGACTGTTCTGTCTGACAGCCTGTGAGCAGAGCCAGGACAATCCGCCCACAGAGCCGGTAAGCCAGGACGAGGAGGAGAAGCCGGAGGATGATAATATGAATGAGGATGAGGAGGACGACCAGGACGGAGAACCTCAGGAGGAGGAGCCGGATAAGGACCGGGAGGAGAACCAGGGAACGGACCAGAATACAGAGGGGACGACGAAGATTACGATTTATAGCTGCAATGAAGATGCTACCGCATTTGTTACCTCAGAGGTAGAGCTTGATTCCCTGACGCCCCAGGCGGTACTGGACGCCTTGTTTGTCCAGGGGGCGGTTTCGTCGGATGTGAAGATTAACTCTCTGGATAAGTCTACGGTAGACGGGGAGGATACGATAGTGGTTGACTTTAACAGCGCGTTTGCCTCTTATGTGTCGAGTATGGGCTCGACGGGAGAGTATTATGCGGTGGGAAGCGTATGCAACACCTTCCTGGACGCCTATTTCTGCGACCAGATTAAGATTACGGTAGACGGGGCTACGCTGGAAACCGGCCATATGGAGTATTCCGGATATTTGGAGAAGTTTTCATAAGCAAGCATATGAAGGGGGCTGTCGGGAAATGCGATATCATTCCATTTCCTGACAACCCCTTGTACGTTCAAAGCGATTCTGTCTCGGTTTCCGATATTTTGCTTCCGTCTCGGAGCTCCAAAAGATTGAGGTGCTTTATCAGATCCTTTTTTGAACGTATAGACAGACGCCGGTATCTCATTAAGAGCTCCTTAGCGTCGTCGTCCATTGTCCTCGACTCATCTTCTGTGATGTAGCTTGGTTCCTCGTCGTCGAGAAGATAATCGATGGTTACGTGGAAAAGGTTGGCGAATGCGGACAGCTTCTCGTGGGAGGGCTGTCGGTTTTTTGTTTCATAACCTGCGATTGTAGAACGGGCGACATTCATGCGTTCGGCAACGTATTCCTGGGTCATATTTTTTTCATGACGCAGAGCTTTCAATTTTTCTGCGAAAGCCATGGTTAGATTCCTCCTTTGTATCAAGTTATAGTATATTTTACCAACTGTTGCAATTAAGAACATGAATTGTTCCGGCTTAAAACGATTCTGTTCCGAAAAGTAACGAGAGGATTTGAGATGAAAAAAACAGGTTATTATTCCTCCGGTGTATTTGCCCGTATGGCAAATGTAACCCTGCGGACCATCCGCTACTACGACAAACAGGATATTTTGAAGCCGTCCTTCGTAAGCGAGGGAGGGGCTCGTTTTTATACGGACAAGGATTTTGCAAGGCTTCAGCAGATTTTGCTGCTGAAATATCTTGGTTTTTCTCTGGAGGACATCCGGGAGATGTTGATTGACGATACAGACTATCATTTTATGCTGAATTCCCTGAATATCCAGTTGAAGCTTGTGCAGGACAGGATTGAACAGATGCAGCTTGTGGAGACGGCCATCCGGGACACCTCGGAGGCAATTAAAAAAGAGCATACCATTGACTGGAATCATATGCTGAACCTGATTCATCTGACAGGGATGGAGAAAAGTTTAAAGAACCAGTACCAGAATGCCTCCAACATCTCGGCCCGAATCAATCTCCACCATCTGTATTCCCAGAATCAGAAAGGGTGGTTTCCCTGGATTTATGAACAGCTAAAGGTACATGGGGGAATGAGCCTTCTGGAGATTGGATGCGGGGACGGCGCCCTTTGGCTGGAAAATATAGACAAACTTCCAAAGGATGTGGATATTCTGCTCTCGGATGTGTCGGAGGGGATGTTAAGAGATGCCCGCAGGGCTATTGGGGCGGAGGATGGGAGGTTTTCTTACCAGGTGTTTGACTGCCATCAGATGCCTTGTGAAGACCGCAGGTTTGATCTGGTAATCGCAAACCATGTTCTGTTCTACTGCGGGGATATACCTAAGGTATGCAGGGAGGTTTTGCGGGTGTTAAAGCCAGGGGGAAGATTTTTTTGCAGCGCCTATGGCCGGAACCATATGAAGGAGGTAAGCGGGCTGGTGCAGGGCTTTGACGACAGGATTGTGCTTTCGGCGGACAAATTATACGACAGGTTCGGAATGGAGAACGGGAGGAATATTTTGTCAAAGTATTTTGCCGCCTGTGAGTGGAGGCAGTACGAGGATTGTCTGATGGTTTTAAAGCCTGAGCCGTTGATATCTTATGTCTTGTCCTGCCATGGCAACCAGGGGCAGTATATTACGGAACGCTATAAGGAATTTCGGGCCTTTGTGAAACGGAAAACAGACCGAGGATTTCGCATTACGAAAGAAGCGGGGCTGTTTGTCTGTGAGGCAGATTGACAAAATTTGTAAAAAAATAAAAAAGTACTTGAAGGTGACCTAAGGTTACCTTTTATAATGCTCTTGTGGCTGGAAATGTATCAGGTTTTAGAATGAAAAGACAGAATTTTATTCACACTATTATATATGTATTAAGATGAGGAGGTTTCACATGAAGGGAATTATTTTAGCAGGAGGCTCAGGAACACGGCTTTACCCGCTGACGAGGGTGACATCCAAGCAACTGCTGCCGATTTACGACAAGCCCATGATTTACTATCCGATGTCAGTTCTGATGAACGCGGGGATTCGGGATATTTTGATTATCTCCACGCCCCAGGATACCCCCAGGTTTCGTGAGCTGTTAGACGACGGGCATCAGTTTGGGGTACATTTGTCCTATGAAGTCCAGCCAAGTCCGGAGGGACTGGCCCAGGCGTTTATCATCGGGGCGGATTTTATCGGGGAAGATACGGTGGCTATGGTATTAGGGGACAATATTTTCGCGGGCCATGGCCTTAAGAAGCGGCTTAAGGCCGCGGTGAAGAATGCGGAGTCGGGAAAAGGGGCCACGGTATTCGGATATTATGTGGATGACCCTGAGCGCTTTGGTATCGTGGAATTTAACCATGAGGGCAAGGCGATTTCCATTGAAGAAAAACCGGAAAAGCCTAAGAGCAACTACTGTGTGACGGGGCTTTATTTCTACGATAACAAGGTGGTGGAGTATGCGAAGAATTTAAAGCCAAGCGCCCGCGGGGAGTTGGAGATTACGGATTTGAACCGTGTGTATCTGGAAACGGAGAAGCTCAATGTAGAGCTTCTGGGACAGGGCTTCACCTGGCTGGATACCGGAACCCATGAGAGCCTTGTGGATGCCACCAGCTTTGTAAAGACGGTGGAATCCCACCAGCACCGTAAGATTGGCTGCCTGGAGGAGATTGCCTATCTGAATGGCTGGATTACTAAGGAGGAAGTGCTTAAAGTGTACGAGATCCTTAAAAAGAACCAGTATGGACAGTATTTGAAGGACGTTCTGGACGGAAAATTCCAGGATGGGCTGTATTAGAAATAGCTTCAGAATTGGGAAGGAGAATAAGTATGACAATTATCGTAACCGGCGGCGCCGGATTTATCGGAAGTAACTTTATTTTTCACATGCTGGACAAATATCCGGATTACCGGATTATCTGCCTGGACTGCCTTACCTATGCGGGGAATTTGTCCACCCTTGAGCCGGTGATGGACCGCCCCAATTTCCGTTTTGTGAAGGAAAGCATCACGGACAGGGAAGCGGTGTACAAGCTGTTTGAGGAGGAACATCCGGACATGGTGGTGAATTTTGCAGCGGAGAGCCATGTGGACCGTTCCATTGAGGAACCGGAGGTATTCCTGGATACCAATATTAAGGGAACGGCTGTGCTCAT
>ERZ808044.284-NODE-284-length-65009-cov-15.149156_pt1 | contig 65009 bp, 64 predicted proteins | sample MGYA00380195_ERZ808044 | MGnify/ENA primary metagenome ERZ808044 (study PRJEB31490, sample SAMN06133423) | mouse gut metagenome | isolation source: Z7_2 | host: mice | place: China: Chengdu | collected 2015-05 ...
AAAAAAGCCTACAAAAAATTTGATAGGGGCAGTCTGCGCTTTTTTGGCTACCCGGAAGGTTTTGGTTTCATAGTAAAGAAATGTACGGGGAAGAGGAGGGGTAATTAATGAGCTATGATATTTATTTAAAGGATCCTGTGACAGGGACAACGATGGAGGTTCCGGGACACTTGATGAGAGGTGGGACATTTAAGGCGGATTATCACCCCGAGAGTGGGATATTTACACCGGCATTAAATACAGAGGCGCATTTAAATATTACCTATAATTATGGAAGATATTATAGTGAGATCTATAAGGAAGAGGGAATCCGGACTATTTATGGTATGTCCGGTGTTGACAGTATTTCAGTGCTTGAAAAAATGATTACCTTTTTAGATAAAAAATATAAGGAAAAAGGTAAATGGGTTACGACAAAAAGAAGTAAGACGGTTTATTATGATAAGGACGGAATAGAGATTGATATAATAGATGCCATAATGAATAAGATTACTCCGGAAAGTAAAGAAGAAATAGAATTTGAAGTAAGTGAAGGTGATACAAGTGATTACTGGCTGGACACAGCAGCCAATGCGATAAGGCCGTTATATCAATTGATAGCATTAGCTAAAATGCGTTCCAAATGCATTTGGGATGGCGATTAGGATAGGGATAGTCTGATAGGGATATCCCTTAACCCTTGGTAATGAATCCGTAAAGAGATGAGCATTAATGAGTGGGAAGCTTTGTCTTTCCGCATTTTTAGTATAAGGCTGTTTATGTAACGTGCAGGTGGCGGTAATTATCATATATCTTATGGTGTTAAATGGTGCGTGGAAGTGTTATTATTGAAGAAGTAGACTGGAATTATATCATTTTTGGAAAGGGTGAATAGAAATGGTACGCTTATACGGTAAAGCGCCTTATAAAATAGTTCTGGTTCATGGCGGTCCTGGTGCAATAGGGTCATTAAAAGGATTCGCACAGGAATTGGCGGAATTATCCCAAATTGGTGTTATTGAAGCTTTACAATCAAAATATTCCATTGCCGAGCTTATAGAGGAATTGTATATTCAAATTAAAGATAATTGCAGTGATAAAGTAACTGTGGTTGGGCATTCATGGGGAGCGTGGCTGGCAGCGCTTTTTGCAGAAAAATATCCAGAACTGATTGAACACGTAATTTTAATTGGCAGCGGTCCGCTTAAAGATAAATATGTTTCGGAAATAGGCACTCGCAGATTTCAGAATTTATCTGAAGAAGATGGTGCAATATTTCAAAGGTTGATTGACAATCAGGCAACAGATGAGGACATGAAGAAAATTCCGAACATATTAGAAAAATCAGATAATTATTGTCTTGAAGACAGAGAAAAACATATGGCAGATAAAACAGACAGCGAAATGCATAATAAGGTGTGGAGCGAAGCCGCCAAGCTGAGAACCGGCGGGAAATTACTGACATCCTTTAAGAATATTAAGAGCAAAATATATGTGATACAAGGGCAGGTTGATCCTCATCCGGTAAAAGGTGTAACAATTCCGCTGCAGGAAAATGGGATTTCGTGTGAAACTTATGTTTTAGAGAAATGTGGACATAGTCCATTTATGGAAAAATATGCAAAAGATGAGTTCTATAAAATTTTAATTGAAGTAATCACATAAAAATCACTGGTCAAGTTAGGGGCTTTAATAAGATTGACTGACAGATACTGTTTCACAGCCATCATTGGAGGCCATGTATCTGTGATTTAGAGGAGGTAGTATTTATGGAGCACTGCATGGTTTGTGAAAGAATCGACTTAATAAAAAATGGAGAGAATCCTTATTTTGTAAAAGAACTAAATACAGGCTACGTTGTAATTGGAGACCATCAACGTATAAAAGGTTACTCTTTGTTCCTCTGTAAAGAGCACGCAACGGAACTGCATTTTCTGGAGCCGGATTTCAGGGATGAATTTCTTCATGAAATGGCAATTGTAGCAGAGGCTGTTTACAATGCATTTAAGCCGGATAAGCTGAACTATGAGCTTTTGGGTGCAGGCAGCGGTGTGCATATGCATTGGCATCTTTTTCCCAGGAGAAAAGGAGATACTGAAACAGGAGGGCCTGTCTGGAAATTAGGACCGGAATTGGCAGCGGATGAGTTTTTGCCAACGCCGGAAGAGTTAAATGACTTAAAAACCCGATTATGTGCGAAATTGGATAAACTGCTTGAGAAAGAAAAGTCAAACAATAAAAATAAATAACTATGGCAGGAGGGAAAATATGGCAGCAGTTACATCTTTGGGACTGGATAAGACAATGGAAAAGAAGCTTCATTCAGTTGGTATTCATTCCGCTGAAGAATTAAAAGAAATCGGAAGTAAACAGGCAGTGTTTCGGCTCAAAGAGCAATATCTAAATACGTGTATTGTTATTTTGTATCATTTAGAAGCCTCTATCCGTGGGGTGGAAATAAAGGAACTTGAAGATACATGCAAAGCAGATTTGAAAGCCTGGTTTAAGCAGTTATAAAGAGTGCGAAGAGGAGTGAGACTATGTTATTCATACAATACCCAAAGTGCTCCACCTGCCAGAAGGCGAAGAAGTGGCTGGATGCACACAATATTACCTATACAAACCGTCATATTGCAGATGAGCATCCCTCTTATGACGAGTTAAAGGAGTGGTACGCAAAAAGCGCTTTGCCGCTTAAGAAGTTTTTTAATACAAGTGGACTATTGTACAAAAACATGCAGTTAAAGGACAAGCTACCTTTTATGGATGAGGAAGAACAGCTGCGGCTTCTTGCAACGGATGGAATGCTTGTGAAACGGCCGATCATCGTGGATGGTGACAGGGTGCTTGTGGGATTTAAGGAAGCGGATTGGGAAGAAAAGCTTTTATAATGGAATTGAGAGAAAGCAGTGAAGGAAAAAGAAGTTTTTAGGTTATGGGCAAAATGTTTTGGTAAATCTCCCCAGGCGGTCAAATGTTGTGCTGTGGGACAGGGCAATTATGTTTATATCGTGGAATGCGCAGATGGCAAATATGTGATCAGATGCAGTACGGAACATAACGCTTACAAGGATTCCGCATACTGGCTGGAAAAGCTCTCTTCCATAGAGGTTCCCGTGCCGAGGGTGATTGCGAAGGGGAAATACGGAGAATACGAGTATCTGGTTTTATCTTATTTTGAGGGAAAAGATATTGGCCTTGTTTATCCGCAGCTTAAGGATGAGGATAAAAGGGCGATTGCAAAGGAAATTGTACATATTCAGGAATGTGTTGCAGAGCTTGAACTGGAAAATATTGAGGCAGACTGGTCGTGGCGTGCATACATAAATTCCATGCTTGACCGCGCAAAGTTCCGCATTGCCCGAAACGGTTATTTTGATGTGGAAAAGGTGGAACGTGTCAGAAAGGCAATGGAATCGTTGGAAGAATATTTTGATCATGTAAGGCCAGTTGCGTATCTGGATGATATCAGCAGCAAAAATCTTCTGATCCATAATGGGCGCATATCAGGAATCATCGATATAGACTGGATGGGAGCAGGCGATAAACTGACCTATGTTGCGCTGACGAATATGGCGTTGCTTAACATGGAATATGATACCGATTATGTGACATACATTCTGGATGAAATGCAGGTTGGCGATGCTGAGAAGAGGGCATTCCTGTTTTACACATGGATGTACTGTGTAGATTTTATGGGGGAGAGGGGAATGCAGTTTATGGATAAGACGGTGGAGATTAACAAGGCTGTCATAGACAGATTGAACAGAATTTATGATGACTACTCAGCACAGTTGATGAAAGCTGTTGGCAGATTGTGCTGAGGTTAAGCAGGATCAGGCTTGCCTGGGCGGTCAGCAAGAATGCTTTAGAGGGATATGAAAGTTGAGAGACAGGAAACTTTTATGAAATAAGTTGCATAAAGCTCCATTGAAGGATGCAGAAAAAGGCAGTAAACTGATATTACCAGGAAACGTCAAATAGATTTGCCGTTTCCTGTATATCAGGGTGCTGCCTTTTGTTAACATATGGGCCAGGAAAAGGGGTATTGACATCATGGGAGTGGAAGGAATCGGCAACAATATTTTAAAGCTGAGAAGAAAAAAGGGTGTAACCCAGGAGGTGCTGGCGGAGTTTATCGGTGTGACCAAAACCTCCGTCTGCAAATGGGAAACGGGCGCCACTATGCCCGATATTCAGATGCTGCCGCTTCTGGCTTCCTATTTTGAGGTCTCGGTGGATGAATTGATTGACTATGTGCCCATGCTTGGGCGGGAGCAGATCCGCTTTCATTATCAGAGACTGGCAAAAGCCTTTGGAGACAGGGCTTTTGGGGAGGTTTTGGAGGAATGTGAGGGTATGATACGGAAATACTATTCCTGTTATCCCTTTTTGCTTCAGATGGTAGTGTTGCTTTTAAATCATGTGGAGGCGGCAGATACGGAGCAGAACAGAAATTCCGCAGTGAAAATGGCGCTTGAGCTGTGCAGTCATATTCTTGCGGACTGCCAGGAGGTGGGAATCTGTAAAAGCGCGGTCGGTTTAAAAGGAGTGCTGAATCTGATGCAGGGCAGAGCGGATCTGGTGATTGAAGAAGTCGGAGAGGAGGCCCTGAGAGCAGATTACATGGAAAATACGGGGGAGCTCCTCACGATGGCGTATTTGATGGCCGGAAATTTGGAAAAGGCAGAGTATGCGGCGCAGATTGGGATGTACCAGAGCCTTATGAAGCTGATCGATTATGCGGTTCTCCTGCTGGATATCAGTGGAAAAAAGGCAGTTTCGGAAAGGAAAATAGCTGTAGAAGAGGAGATGGCCTGTGGACATGAGCTTTTGAAGCGAATGGACAAAATTCTGGCGTCTTTTGAAATACGGAAACTGAATCCCAATGCCGCCGGGAAATATGAATACCAGGCGGCGGTGTATCTGGCCGGAAGGCTGGCGGAGTGCCGGGCAGATAAGGAAGCATACAGGGAAGTATACAGAGAAGCACACAGGGCAGCATACAGGAAAACGGACCGGGAAACAGGGAAAGGCTCAGGCAGAGAGGCAGAAGCACAGCCGCGCGCGGTTACAGAAAACCAGATGGAGGAAGAAATATTCCGGCATCTGGAGCAATATGCAGCAGCCTGCAGGCAGCTTTTTGCGGATGGAATCAGGCTGCATGGGGATTCCTTTTTTAGCAGTCTTGATGACTGGTTTGAGGAGATGGAGCTGGGAACAACAGCAGTCCGAAGCAGCGGGAGTGTCAGGGAAAGTATTCTGATGGGATTCCATAATCCGGTATTTTCCATATTAAAAGATCAGAAGCGGCTTAGGAGACTGGCGGAGAAATGCGATGCGGACTGTAATGTGACGAAACAGGAGGAAATATGCTGGAAATCAGGAATCTGACAAAAATTTACGGAGGGGCAAAGACGGCGGTGGAGAGGCTCTCCCTGAATGTGAAAGTGGGAGATATTTATGGGTTTATCGGCCATAACGGAGCCGGCAAAACCACCACAATCAAATGTATAGTGGGAATCTGCGATTTTGAGCAGGGAGAGATATGGGTGGATGGAAAGAATGTAAAGAAGGATTCTCCTGCCTGCAAAAAGGTGATGGCATACATCCCGGATAATCCGGAGCTTTACGAGTATCTTACCGGAATCCAGTATCTGAACTTTGTGGCTGACATTTATCAGGTTTCGGGGAAGGAGAGGGAACTGCGGATAAAAAGGGAAGCGGAGGATTTTGGGCTGTATCAGGCGCTTGGGGATTTAATCTCCACCTATTCCCATGGGATGAAGCAAAAGCTGGCGATCATCGGAGCGCTGATACATGAGCCCAGGCTGCTGATTCTGGATGAGCCCTTTGTAGGACTTGACCCGGAGGCATCATTGATCCTCAAAAATAAGATGCACACTTTTTGTGAGCGGGGGAATGCCATCTTTTTTTCTACCCATGTGCTGGAGGTGGCGGAAAAGCTCTGCAACCGCATTGCAGTGATTTCAGAAGGACATTTGGTGGCGGAAGGCGAGGTTGCAGAACTCACAGGAGATAAATCTCTGGAAGAGGTATTTATGGAGGTGGCAGGTCATGGGAAGACAGATCAGACTGCTCACTGAGATTTCCCTGTGTAATCTTTTTGGGTTCAACGAGTTTCGATTTACAAAGGATAAAAAGAAAAAGTCCCGTTACCTTCTGATGGGAGTTTTGTGGTTTATGCTGCTTTTCATGCTGGTTTCCTATGTATGCGCCGCCTGCAGCGGCCTCATTTTTATGGGGGCAGGGGAACTGGCTCCGGCACTTTTGGCTGTGTGCGTGTCGGTGATTGTTTTTTTCTTTACCATGATCAAGGCGGGGTCTGTGCTGTTTGACAACAGAGCCTTTGAAACGCAGATTGCCCTTCCGGTGGAGGTTCGCGCCATCATTGTCAGCCGGTTTCTTTCCATGTATCTGACAAATCTGTTTATGGGGATGCTGGTGATGCTTCCGGGAATGGCAGTATACGGCCTGATGGAAAAGCCGGGAATCACATTTTATCTTTATGGGCTGGCAGGAAGCCTGTTTCTTCCTTTTCTTCCATTGACGGCGGCTTCTGTAGTGGGGGCATTGATTACTGGAATTGGCAGCAGGTGGAAAACCCGTTCCGGGAAAAATCTGGTGATGATTCTGCTCACCATGCTTCTGGTGTGTGTGATACTTACGGGGAGCTTTGGATTATCCAATGGAATGTCCCGGATGGATGAAAGGGATTTGGAGGAAAAGCTGCAGCAGCTTATGCCGGCGCTGAGAGCGGGCATACAGGAAATTTACCCGCCGGCTCTGTGGCTGTCGGAAGCCATGACAGAGGGAAAGTTTTCGCTGCTTTTGCTCTTTGGGGCGGTGCCACTGGCAGTTTTTGCGGTTTTCCTGGAGATACTCAGTCATTTTTACAGAAAAATCTGCAGTCTGTTAAGTGAAAGCGGAAGCAAAGTCCATACAGGTTATTCCTCAAAGGCAATGGAAGTGAAGTCTCCCTTAAGAGCCATGACGGAGAGGGAGCTGCGGCGCTATTTTTCTTCTGTGGTATATGTGACCAATACGATGGTTGGAGATCTGATGATGGTGTTTCTGGCTGTTGCGATAGGCGTCGTGGGAAAAGAAGCGGTGGATGGCTTTTTGGGGGTGGAAGGCGTTGCGGAGAGGGCGCTTCCGGTTTTGCTGGGAATGATGCCGGCCATGATGCCGCTGACTGCCTGCTCCATTTCCATGGAGGGAAAGCAGTGGTGGATGATGCAGACCTTTCCGGTGCCGGAGAGAATTTTGACGGGCAGCAAGATGCTGGCAAATCTGCTGGTGGTGCTTCCCTTTTATCTGGTATCGGAGCTGGCGCTGCTCTTTACGCTGAAACCGGATATGGGAGGGACAGTGAGTCTTCTGGCGGTTCCGGCGGCTTATATTATTTTCAGCGCAAGAGTCGGACTTTCGATTAACAGAAGGTTTCCGGTCTTTGACTGGGAAAACGAAACAAGAGCGGTGAAGCAGAGTACATCCGTGTTTCTGATGGTGCTGACGGGGATGCTCTCGGGAGCCCTGCCGGTGATCGTGTTACTTGCCGTGCCGGGGACTTTGGCGGGAATCGTGTATGCGGTGACAGTCGGGGTGCTGGCGAGCGCGACGCTGGTGTTACAAGTGTATGATAAATAAAACGGGATTAAAACAGCGGACAGGCTGTGAGAAATACTGTCCGCTGTTTTTGTTAACATAAGGATGACTGGCCGGGAGCAACATCCGTTGTTTATTGCAGGGCAATTTCATCCTTATCATTTCCCAGAAGCAGCGCACTGACCTTCTCGGGTTCGATCACCTGGCTGAAGCGAACCGCTTTTTCGTAGCTTCCTCCTTCGGGATAGCTTTCCCAGAGCATGGCAAAGCCATTTTGCTCGATCACAGTGCCGTCCTGATACTTTACGCCTGTGATGTAAGTGGCATTCAGCTCGTCCAACTGATCCAGATTAATACCTTCCTTTTCCGTGAAGGCTTTGATATCCTCACCGTTGCAGGTGATTTTTCCGGTCAGAGGGGAAAGGTCTACGGATTCCACGCGGATCTGGCTGCCTGCAATCTGGTATTCCCTGTTCAGTTCGATATGGGTGGAAGCGGCCGGGTGGATTGTCAGGTCGAAGTCCCAGTTTCCTTCAATCAGCGGCGCTCCATCCGTGGCTTTTTCACCGGGGCCTGTAAGTGCAGTGAAATTAATACCCATATGCAGATCGGCGTTGCTTTCTTCCATCTTGGTTCCGAAAATCTCGAAATATCTGCTGCTTCCCGGTTCCTGACGTCTGCTGTCCACAAAACCCCATCCCATGGCACAGAATGGATCTTCTGCCCCCTGGAAATCCAGCAGGTAATCCATTCCGCAGTTTTCATCTATAACTATGCTGCTGTCCTCTGCTGCCACCTCAAACAGCGCATAGAAGCAATTGGAATCCTGGATGGTCTGAACGGCGGTGATTGTCAGGCCGTTGTCAGTGACGGACTGATGTTCTTCACGGGCAATTTCTTCCGTAGTCAGTTTGTTCTGCAGTTCAGGCTCTGCCTCAAAGATTTCCGTAGCCCTTTCATTCCAGCGAAACAGCTCTGCTGCTGCCACGGTGGTACCCAGGACGATAACAAGTGCGGCTGCTAATATGATCATAGTACGCGTTTTAAGTCTTTTCATTTTGGCTCCTTTTATTCGTTTGTTTTCCAGACCGGCGAGGGTATCCAATACTGTCTGATGCACGCTATCCGGTACCTCAGGGAATTCACGGTTCCATTGTCTGTTTTTCATGCGCTTCTCCCTTCTGTCAGGCTTTTTCTCACGAGATTTCTTCCCCGGTAAAGCCGGGTTTTGACGGTGCTTTGGGTTATATCCAGCATTTGGCTGATTTCTTTGACGGAGAACCCTTCCACATAAAACAGGACGAAGGGAATCCGGTAATTTTTTTCCAGTTCCATCACGGCACTGAATATTTCGGAGCTGCTTTCAGCTTCCATATGTGTATGTGCCTCAAAGTAATCCTCATAAGAAACTGTCGGCTTTTTGGATCGGATGATCTGGCAGCATTCATTGATCAGTATCCTTGTCAGCCATGTTTTGAAATAAGCTTCGCTGCGGAGGGTATGCAGCTTTTCATAAGCATGCAAGATCGCATTTTGCATGGCATCCGCACAGTCCTCATCATTTGCCAGAATGGATCTGGCGGTGTGGTAGAGGCTTTTTTCCGCGTTTAGTACCTCTTTTGTGAATTGTTCTTTATTCATTTTAATACCCATGCCTTTCCTGCTTGGGCTTTTCCTGGTGAGAATGGGCCCATGTACAGATTATAGGAAACGGCAAATTTGTTTGATGTTTCCTATAGATATTCATGTGTGGTATGAAACGGCCGTTTTCATATTACAATAATTAGATGGAAAAGGGAGGGGAAAGGTTACAAAAGAGAAAGAAAATTTTTTTATGGGAGAAATAGAAAAGGTATGCTAAAATAAAAAACAGTAGCTTTGCTGCTTAGACAGCAAACGGATAACTCAACTGAAAAAGGAGAAAAACTATGAGATACAGAATAATTAACAACACGGATTTGAAGGTAAGTAATTTATGTCTGGGAACCGCTCCTTTTGGTGAAAAAATTTCCAGAGAAGAGGCATTTGAAATTTTGGACGCCTATGTGAGAGAAGGTGGTAATTTCCTAGATACAGCCAATATCTACTGTAAATGGGTACCTGGAGTTGGAAACTGCAGTGAGCAGGTCCTAGGGGAATGGCTGAAATCTAGAGGAGCCTTTAAAGAGGTTGTGATAGCCACCAAGGGAGGTCATCATCTGTTTGACGTACCAGGTAAAAAACCCCGCCTGAGTGAGGAGGAGATTCGCACAGATTTGGAGGACAGTCTAAAGACTATGGGGTTGGATACCATTGAACTTTACTGGCTGCACAGGGATGATGAGACAAAGTCGATAGAGGAAATCATCGATGTACTTGAAAAATTGAAAAGAGAAGGAAAGATTCGATATTATGGGCTTTCAAATTATAAAGTTTCCCGATTAGAACAGGCCAGGAAATATTTGCAGTCCAAAGGGCTCGAGGGACCCTATGCTGTGTCGAATCAGTGGAGTATGGCTTCTGTCAATCCGGGGAAGAATGTAAATCCTGATCCGATGCTGGTGATGTTTGGGGAGGAAGAGTATGAGTGGCATCTTCAAACGCAAATTCCAATAATTCCTTTTTCTTCCACTGCGATGGGTTTTTTTGAAAAGCTGAAAAAAGCCGGTGTGAAAGCAAAAAAGGGTGAGATCGTCTGTGAAGGAAACAGGGAAGCGATTGATGCTTCTTTGTGGAATGCCTATTGTAATGAAGATAATTTGAAAAAATATGAAATGCTGTTAAAACTCCAGGAAGAAACGGGACACAGCCTTCAGGCACTGTCTTTGGCGTACCTGATTAGCCAGCCTTTTCAGGTCTTTCCGATCGGCGCTGTGAGAAACAAGCAGCAGTTAGAGAGTTTTCTGGAAGCAGGGGATATGGAGTTTAAATTGGAGCAGTTTAGATACAATTTATAAGGAATACGATCTGCGATGGAGTTCTCCTTATGACTTGCGATAGAATGAAGCACACTGATATTTGATGATTAGGAAGGGATATGTAAAAATGAATATTTATGTGAATGAGATAACAGGCATCGCAGATGCGATTGTATCCATGTTTATGAGCAGGCGGTCCTGGACTAGGGAGAAGGAACTAGAGATCAGAGATGTCTGCGAGCGGGTACTGACTAGACAGGGCAGAGTCAGACAAGAGGCAAGTGAAAGAGATTTGAGTAAGTACAATGACTGGCTGGATCGACTGATCAAATGGGGCTGGCATCACATTACGATGCTTCGGTTTATTGATATTTCCGTGACTGTGGAAGGACTGCACCGTGCAGGACAGGATGACTGGGATTCCCATGCAGCTCGTTTTAACAACCGGATTATAAGGAATAGTACAAGGTTGGCCAATTTCGGGCAGGAAATGTCTGATTGGTATGAGGGCAAGATCGTGCCAACGGATATGGCCCTAGAATATCTGGGAATCAGTGCTCCTGAGGTGATCGAAAAGGATGGGGAGCGGTTTGTGAAAACTGTGAATGGCTATATTAAGGAAGAATTTAAGGATAATCCAGATGTAAAGCGTGGCCTTTACATGCTGAGTATTCCCAGCAATTTTATCTTTAAAATTAATCTGACAGAATGGGGACATGTTTTCAAGGAAAGGAACAGCCAGGGGAGTGCAAATCCGGAGGTGAAACAATGCTGTGAGGGGATTGCCGATCAGATCATGGAATTTCAACCGAAGTTTGATAGGGAGCTGTTTTTGAAAATTAAGAACTGAAGGCGGAGTGTTCAACCGAGAAAAATATTAATATAATATTAAGATCATTGACAAATGAAATGAAAAATAGTAGACTCTCTTTTTGTGTGAGGCACATATCCATGAAGATATATCCATGAACGCATATTCGTGAGGATATATCTGAGGAAATACTCTTACGGTTTATCTGTGGGAGTGAGGAGAAAAAAGAAAAGGAGAGGATTATTATGAAAAGAAGAACACTGAAATCAATTGCATGTGCAGCCGTTATGGCATTGGCATTATCTGTAACTGCATGTGGCGGTTCTGATGATGCTGCAAACACAAATGATGCTGCAAACACAGAGGAAAATGCAGAGAACACCGAAGATGCCGGGGAAGATTCCGCTGCTGATACTGAGGACACTGCAGCAGATACTAGTGCAGATTCTGAGGACGCTGCAGCAGATACTAGTGTAGATTCTGAGGATGCTGCAGCAGATACACAAGCAGATGCCCCTGCCGATGGTGCTGAAGGTACTTACGCAACCTTAGAGGATTACTACAATGATCCTTCTGTGAAATCTGCTTTGGATGCATCCTTTGAGAGCATGAGCCAGGAAGGAATGACTCTTTCTATTGAAGCAAAAGAAAACGTACTTACTATGACATGTAAGTTTGAGGACAGCAGCGTGGTGGTAGACGGAATCGGCGATACACTTTCTGCTGGTCTGGATGCAAACGCAGCTCAGTTCGAGCAGATTGCAGCTTCCTTTGACGAAGCAGTGGGTGGAGCAGCAGGAACTTGCACATTTGCAGTGCGTTACACAGGTCCCGATGACGCTGTACTTGCGGAGAAAGAATTTAAGGCACAGTAAAAGTTACATAACGGAAAGAGCTCTGGCTGGTACAGAGCTCTTTTTTTAACATAAGGATGGCTGGCGAAGCCCGGCATCCGTTGTTTGCGCACGGGCTCCGTAACAAATATGATTTTACAATTGATTTTTAGGAATGATACGATTATCAGCTTGTTAAGAGAAGGAAATTTTATTATAATGATAGCATAAAATTAAACGGGCCTGATGGTCAGAGCCAGTGTCCAGGAAAGCTGTGTTGGAAATGGTGGGAGTGTCGGGTAAAGAAAGGCGGAAAAAAGATGAAAAGAGCCAGTGGGGTATTGCTTCCAGTGGCCAGTCTGCCGTCAAAGTACGGGATTGGTTGTTTTTCAAAAGAAGCATATGATTTTATTGACAAATTGAAGGAGGCGGGACAGAGTTATTGGCAGATTTTGCCTCTTGCTCCTACCAGCTATGGGGATTCTCCTTATCAGTCGTTTTCCTCATTTGCAGGAAATCCTTATTTTATCGATTTGGAAACGTTGATCGAGGATGGATTATTGACCAAAAAGGAATGCGATGCCTGTGATTTTGGCAGTGATCCAAAGAAGATTGATTATGGCAAGATATATGAAGAGCGGTTTCCGCTTCTTAAGCTTGCTTATGAGCGCAGCGATATCCATGGCGATCCTGACTTTGAGAAATTTGTGAGAGAAAATGCGGGATGGCTGGAGGATTACGCCCTGTTTATGGCAGTGAAGCAGTGCTTTGGGGGAGCTTCCTGGAGCGAGTGGGCGGAGGATATCCGTAAACGCTGGGGCTATTCTATGGATTACTACAAAAGAGAATACGCAGAGAACATTGAATTTTATAAGTACATACAGTATTTGTTTCATGTGCAGTGGAAGCGTCTTAAGGCATATGCCAATGAAAACGGAATCCAGATCATAGGAGATATCCCGATTTATGTAGCTTTCGATTCATCGGATGCATGGGCAAATCCAGCTATGTTTCAGTTTGACGGCGAAAATATGCCTATTGCGGTGGCCGGATGCCCGCCGGATGCTTTTTCCGCTACAGGACAGCTCTGGGGGAATCCTTTGTATAAGTGGGATTATCACAGGCAGACGGATTATGACTGGTGGTGCCGCAGAATCGATCATTGTTTTAAGCTCTATGATGTGGTGCGAATCGACCATTTCCGTGGCTTCGATGAGTATTATAGCATTCCGTTTGGAGATCTTACGGCAGAGAACGGCCATTGGGAAAAAGGGCCAGGAATGGATTTGTTTCGGGCACTTAACCGTAGGCTTGGGGAAAAGCAAATCATCGCGGAGGATTTAGGCTTTTTGACACCTACTGTGAGGCAGCTTTTGAAGGATAGTGGCTATCCAGGGATGAAGGTGCTGGAGTTTGCCTTTGACCCCAGGGAGGAGTCCGATTATCTTCCCCATACTTATGACAGAAACTGTGTGGTCTATACTGGTACCCATGATAATGAGACTCTCGTGCAGTGGTATAAGGGATTGGATGAGGAGAGCAAGGCATTTGCTGTAGAGTACATGAACAATGCTTCGACGCCAGATGAAGAAAAATATTGGGATTTTGTGAGGATGGCGATGATGAGTACGGCCAATACCTGTATCACGCCTCTGCAGGATTTCTTAGGGTTAGATAGAGAGGCTAGAATTAATAAGCCCTCTACTCTGGGAGGAAACTGGGAGTGGCGCATGAGTGCAGATATGCTCTCTAGCGCTGCGATAGAAAAGATCTACCGGATTACCCGGATCAGCAGCAGGCTTTCCGACTTTGGCAAGGAACAGGAATGGAAAAAGGCACAGGCTGCTGCGCAGGAGAAGGCGGCACAGGAGAAAGCAAAGGCAGAGAAAGAGCAGGCGAAGCTGAAAGGAAAAGAAAAAGTGAAGAAGGCTGCTGCGGAGAAAAAGACCGTAAAAGCCTGAAACAAAAGACAGTTTAAAAGAAAGACCGGCAGAGGTAAAGCTTTGCCGGTCCGTTATTAATATAAGAACAGTTTGCGAAGTGGGCTGCCCGTTGTTTATGCGCAGGGGCGCACAGAGGAATTTGCTGCTTACGCAGCGTGCGCCCCGCGCGGCGAGTAGGGAAAATTCTTCCCTACTCGATTAGGACAGCCGTTTTCCTTACAATAAGCTGGCCCGCGAAGCGTGGCAGCGTTTGTTTTTGCAGGACTTCCGATAAGCGGAAGCCGTCAGGCCGCAGCTTTTGAGGAAGCACTGGGCAAAGTAGCTCTGTGAGGAAAAACCGGAATACTGGGCCACCTCTGTGATACTGTAATTCGTATTGGCGAGCAGCTCCTTGCTGGCATTGATACGGGTCTGGCACAGATACCGGATGGGAGAGCAGCCGCAGTACATGGTGAAAGCATGGGCCATATAGTACTTGTTCAGGTGAGAGAGACTGGCCAGGGAATCCAGGGTGATATCCTGAATATAATTGGCTTCAATGTACCGCTTTATTTTGACACACTCTTTGCTGATTTGAAGGGAAGGCGTCACCTCAAAGGCAAAGTCTGTCCGCCGAATCAGTTTGATGATCAGCACTTCTATCAGATTCTGGCAGATGAGCTCACAGTCCCTGCTCTTTTGCTCCATCTCCTCCAGCATGGCGTTCATATAAAAAAGCAAATCCTTCTGCTCTCTGCTGCAGCTGAAAATGATGTGATCCTTATTTTCCCTGAAAGAAAAGCGAAGTCCCTCCACGCCTAAGGTAATATATTCAAGAGGCATATCGGCGGAGGAGATTTCCGTATGGGAAATACCGGAATTAATGATCACAAAGTCATCCTTCCGGATGGGATATTCCTGATCTTCCACCAGAAAGCTTCCGGCGCCGTCTTTTACGTAAAACAGTTCCGCAAAGGGATGAATGTGAGGCTGGCTGTGCCAGTCATTTTCGTATTTGGAATGGGTAATGTAAAGAAGCTTGTTTACGGCCGTATCTGCCGCATCATGGCTGATAGGATAAATTGAAGTTCCCGTGTAAAACCACCTCCTGATCTTTTGGACACTTGAAAAACATGTTTATGGGCAATAGGGCGGCGCTTCGGGGCAAAAATTTAGTTGTATAAAAATGCAACGCTCAAAAGTAGAAAGCGGAATACAAACCAAATAAAAACGCGACGAATAACCTATGGACAAATTGCATAAAAATGGAATATTCAATTGGAAATAATGTAAATAAACGCAAATGAAAATTTTAAAAAGAAAAAATTTTTATACAAATAGATCATAGCATAATTGCGATTGGAAAGCAAGATATATAAAAAACGGAGCAATATTTAGATTGTTTTGCGTAAGACTCATGCTATAATAAAATCAGAAATCAGGCTGTTGCGCGTTTGCAGCGCTGGAGCTTTGGGATTTCGCAAGGCAATTTAAAAGGGAGGTAATTGCTATGAAATTAAAAAAGGTTTTATGTATCCTGACGGCTGCCATGATGGTAATGGGTATGACAGCCTGCGGGGGAAACGGTGGAACGGCTGATAATGCAGGAAGTACACCGGAGACAGGCACAGAGGATACAGGCAGTGCGGAGGATGAGAGCGCTGCGGCAGATACTGCTGAGAGTGGGGAAGCAGAAAGCGAGACAGATACCGGCGCAGATGCTGCCGAGAGTACCGGTACAGCCGGAACACTTAAGGTAGCGGCAGTGGAAACCGCTTATGGCGCTGACATGTGGACAGAGGTTTGTGCCGCTTTTGAGGAAAGCCATGAGGGAGTTACCGTAGAGCTTACCGTGGACAAGAAGCTGGAGGATGTGATCACTCCTGAGATGAAGTCCGGTGTATATCCCGATGTGATCCTGCGTGCGGTTGGTGCAGAGTCCGGTTTGACAGAGACCTTCGTAAAGGACAATAATCTGGTAGAACTGACAGATGTGCTGGCGATGACAGTACCGGGAGAGTGTGTTACCGTAGGCGATAAGATTTTACCTGGATTCGTGGAGAACTCCATCTGCAACCCTTACGGTGATGGAAAGACCTATCTGATGCCCATGTTCTATGGTCCCTGCGGATTGTTCTATGATCAGGGCCTGTTCACCGCAAAAGGCTGGGAAGTTCCTGAGACATGGGATGAAATGTGGGAGCTTGGCGACAAGGCAAAGGAAGAGGGAATTGCTCTCTTTACTTATCCTACAGCCGGATACTTTGACGCATTCTTCTATGCGCTGCTTCACGAGAGCATGGGGAATGACAAGTTCCAGGAAGCTTTAAGATATGGCGAGGGAATCTGGGATACTCCGGAAGCACAGACCGTATTTGATATCATTGAGAAGCTCGCCAGCTATACGGAATCTACTACTCCGGCCAATGCCAACGACAATGATTTCCAGAAGAATCAGCAGCTTATCTTGGATGACAAAGCATTGTTTATGCCTAACGGAAACTGGGTAATCGGAGAGATGGCAGAAGCACCCAGGGCAGATGGATTTGAATGGGGCTTTACGGCTCTTCCTGCAGTAACAGCAGGCGGTGAGAGAGCTTCCTACTCCTTCTTTGAGCAGGTATGGATGCCGGCAGGGGCAGAGAATCAGGAGCTTGGAAAAGAATTTATCGCATTCCTTTATTCTGACACAGCAGCAGAGATCTTTGCAAAGAGCGGAGCTGTTCAGCCGATTCAGGGCATGACAGACAAGCTTGAGGGAGATAACAAGTTATACTATTCTATCTATGACAACGGTGCGGTTGCGGTTATGGATGCCTTTGCAGCAACAGATGCGGTTGAGGGAATTACCACCCGTGCAACCTTCTTTGACCCGGTGAACTCTTTAGTGACCGGAGATAAGACAAAGGAAGACTGGGTAAACCAGATCAAGTCTGACAGCGACGCATTGAGAGCAGCTTTAAAAGAATAAAATAATGTTGCGGCAATTTGGAGCATAAAAGGTGAAAGCGGCTGGTGAGAGGTTCTCGCCAGCCGTTTAACATAAGGATGGCCGGCGAAGCCTGACATCCGTTGTTTGCACAGGGGGTATTGCATGAAGAAAAAAAGAAGAAGCGGGTTTATCGTTGCCTGCACAGCGCCTGCCATTATCCTGTTTATCATTTTTATGATTATTCCCACGATCGACGTGTTTCGAATGTCTCTGTATAAGTGGGGCGGTTATACGGCAGAAAAGACATTTGTGGGATTTGAAAATTTCAGGAAGCTTTCCCAGAATCCCAAGTTTTATCAGGCGTTTCAGAACAGTATTTTGCTGATTGTGATTGTAACACTGGTGACTTTTTGCCTTTCGCTGGTATTTGCGTCCATTCTTACCAGAGAAAAGATCAGGGGACAGAACTTTTTCCGAATTGTTTTTTATATACCGAATATTCTTTCCGTTGTAGTCATCAGCGCCATTTTTTCTGCAATTTACGACCCGAACCAGGGGCTTTTAAACAGTTTCTTGAGTCTGTTTCGGGGAGATAAGGATCCCATTCTGTGGCTGGGCAGCCAAAAGCTGGTAATCTACAGTGTGGCGATTGCCATGGTATGGCAGGCCGTGGGATATTATATGGTAATGTATATGGCAAGTATGGCCAATGTGCCGGAGAGCCTTTATGAATCGGCTGCCCTTGAGGGGGCGGGGAGAGTGAGCCAGTTCTTTTCCATAACGCTGCCTCTTGTGTGGACCAACATCCGCACGACGCTCACCTTCTTTATTATCAGTACGATTAATATGAGTTTCCTTATGGTTAAGGCCATGACCAACGGCGGGCCGGACGGGGCCTCCAATGTTTTCCTGAGCTACATGTATCAGGAGGCTTATACCAATTCCTCTTATGGCTATGGTATGGCCATCGGTGTGACGGTATTTGTATTTTCCTTTGCGCTTGCAGGAATCCTCAATGCAGTAACCAAACGTGATGAAATCGAATTTTAACAGGAAGGAGCAAGGTTATCAATATGAAAAAAGAAAACAGACAATTCGGCGCGAGCCCCAAAATTGTGAAAGTCTTTATCTACCTGGTGCTGGCCCTTCTCTCGATCACGATACTGGTTCCGGTGGCGTGGGTGTTTGTGGCTTCCATCAAGGAAAACTCTGAGTTTTACAGAAATCCATGGACAATTCCCCAGGGGTTCCATTATCAGAACTTCGTGGATGCATGGCAGACGGCGAACATGGGTGAATATATGATCAAATCCGTGATGGTGACGGCTATGGCGCTGGTTCTTCTGGTGGTGATTGCCCTTCCTGCCTCTTATGTGCTGGCAAGGTTTAAGTTTAAGAGCAAGGCCGTCTGGAATACGCTTTTTATGGGCGGGCTGTTTATCAATGTGAACTACATTGTGGTACCGATCTTTCTGATGCTGAATAACGGGGATATGTTTTTGAGGAAAGTGACAGGAAGTCCTTTCTTTTTAAATAACCTGTTTATTCTGGCTCTGGTGTACGCCTCCACAGCCCTTCCGTTTACCATTTATCTGCTTTCCGGGTATTTTAAATCGCTGGCCAGAGATTATGAGGAGGCAGCCTATGTGGACGGGGCAGGTTATACCTATACCATGGTGCGGGTGATTATACCAATGGCAAAGCCCAGTGTGGTGACGGTGATCCTGTTTAATTTCCTGGCTTTCTGGAACGAATATATTATATCCATGACTTTACTGACCAAGCAGGATTTAAAGACTCTGCCGGTAGGGCTCATGAATCTGATGGCGGCACAGAAGTCTGCGGTACAGTATGGACAGCTTTATGCCGGTCTGGTGATTGTTATGCTTCCTACGCTGATTCTTTATATGTGTGTGCAGAAGAAGCTGACCCAGGGCATGACCATGGGCGGACTGAAAGGATAAGGAGGGGAAAAGATGAACGAATTTACCAGGAAGATTATAATCGGAATTGTTATCCTTGTGGTTTTTGTGGTATGTGTGGCTCTTGTGGTGACAGGACAGAGAAATATCGGCCCTTCCGGCCTTCTGACGCAGATGGCAGGACTGGCAGGATTGATTGTTTTACTTTGGCTTTACAACAGGCAATACAAATAGAAAACGGAAAGGAGCGGTTATTATTATGTATGAAAAAGGACGTGTCACGATACCTACGGATATGGACGTGATTCAGGACACCATCAGGCTCTCGGAAAAGTGGGGAGCCGATGCGGTGCGGGACTGTGACGGAACCAGCTTCCCTGTAGAGCTTAAGGATGCAGGGCTTAAGGTGTACGCAACTTATTACACCACCCGCAAGGACAACGACTGGGCAAAGGCCAATCCGGATGAGATACAGCAGATGTATCTGATGACGCCGGTTTATACGGCGGCGGGGGAAGAACTGCGGATTCTTTTGATGAAAGGCCTGTATAAGGATATGCTGACGCCCAACACCAGAGATGACATTGCCAGATGGTGGGAGGTAGTTGACAGGAGTACAGGAGAGGCAGTTCCCGTTTCGGACTGGCATTATGAGGAGGAAAAAGGAGAGGTGGTGGTGAGGAGTATTCCTTTCCATGACTATACGGTGAGCTTTCTCGCTTATATTATGTGGGACCCGGTGCACATGTACAATGCTCTTGTAAATGAATGGCAGGGAGTGGAGCATCAGATCACCTTCGATGTGAGACAGCCCAAAACCCATGCCTATACTCTTGAGAGGCTGCGGAAATTTATTGAGGAACATCCTTATGTAAATGTGCTTCGTTTTACCACCTTTTTCCATCAGTTTACTCTGGTATTTGACGAGCTTGGAAGAGAAAAATATGTGGACTGGTACGGCTATTCCGCTTCCGTGAGTCCGTATATTCTGGAGCAGTTTGAGAGGGAGATGGGGTATCCCTTCCGTCCGGAATATATTATCGATCAGGGGTATTATAACAATCAGTACCGCATTCCTTCAAAGGAATTTAAGGATTTCCAGGCATTCCAGAGAAGAGAGGTCCGTAAGATCGTCAGGGAGATGGTGGATATTACCCATGAATGCGGTAAGGAAGCCATGATGTTCTTAGGAGACCACTGGATTGGCACAGAGCCTTTTATGGGGGAGTTTAAGGAAATGGGATTGGATGCAGTGGTGGGAAGTGTGGGGAACGGATCCACCCTGCGTCTGATCAGCGATATTGAAGGGGTATCTTATACGGAAGGGAGGTTTTTGCCTTACTTTTTCCCGGACACCTTCCATGAAGGGGGAGATCCGGTGAAGGAAGCGAAGGTAAACTGGGTTACGGCAAGACGCGCCATCCTGCGCAAGCCCATCGACAGGATTGGCTATGGGGGCTACTTAAAGCTGGCGCTGGACTTCCCGGAATTTGTGGACTATGTGGAGTCTGTCTGCAGGGAATTCAGGGAGCTGTATGACAACATTAAGGGCTGTGTGCCTTACTGTGTCAAGACAGTAGCGGTGCTCAACTGCTGGGGGAAGATGCGGGCCTGGGGCTGCCATATGGTGCATCACGCCATTTATTTTAAACAGAACTATTCCTATTCAGGAGTGATTGAGGCTCTCTCCGGAGCGCCTTTTGATGTGAAGTTTATCAGCTTTGAGGATATCAAGGAAAATCCTGATCTGTTAAAGGAAATCGATGTGCTGATCAATGTGGGGGATGCGGATACGGCCCACACAGGAGGAGAGTGGTGGTGTGATCCGGATATTTCTTCCGCGGTGAAACGATTTGTCTATGAGGGCGGCGGGATTATCGGTGTGGGAGAGCCCTGTGCCCACCAGGCAAACGGCCGTTTCTTCCAGCTTTCCAACGTCTTTGGCGTGGAGGAGGAGAGAGGTTTTACCCTTGGCTACGACAAGTACAACTGGGAGAGCCATAACCATTTTATCACAGAGGATGTAAAAGGCGAGGTGGATTTTGGAGAGGGTAAGAAGAATATCTATGCATTGGAGAAAACCACAGTCCTTGTGGCGGACAGCCGTCTGGGTGAAAAGGAGGTGCAGCTTGCGGTAAATAACTTTGGCGAGGGCCGCGCCGTCTATATCAGCGGACTTCCCTACAGCTTTGAGAACAGCAGGCTCCTGTACCGCGCTATCCTTTGGAGCACGAAAGATGAGGAAAATCTCCACAGATGGTTTTCGGAGAACTATAACGTGGATGTGCATGCCTATCCTGAGAACGGAAAATACTGTGTGGTAAACAATACCTATGAGCCTCAGAGCACCGTTGTGTATAAGGGAGACGGAACAAGCTTTCGCCTGGATTTGGAGGCGAATCAGATTATCTGGTATGAAATTTAGTGAAGCATGCTGATGCATGCGTATGAGTTATAAGGAATCCTTCCACCTTCGGTGGTTCTCCTTACGACATATAATATAGTATGAAATAATAGATGTTGACAAAACAGGTCTAACACGTTAAACTGAAATCAGTTTAATGTGTTAGACCTGTTTTGTTGTAAATTTTTTATCTTCTAAGATTTTTGAAAGGAATAAAAAAATGGAAACACCGAAAATTTTTGAGAGTGAATATAAATTCTGTGAGATTCTGTGGGAGCATGAGCCGATATCGAGCAGCGAGCTGGTACGGTTGTGTTCTGAGAAGCTGGAGTGGAAGAAATCCACCACCTACACGGTGATCAGAAGGCTGTCGGAACGGGGAGTGCTCAGGTCAAAGGATGCCATAGTCACCTCCCTTGTATCTAAGGAGGAGGTTTTGTCAGCGGAGAGCGCTCAGGTGATAGAGAGAACCTTTGCCGGTTCTCTGCCGGATTTTATTGCGGCTTTTACCAGGAAAAAGAAGTTATCGAAGCAGGAGATTGATGAGATTCAGAGGATGATCGATTCCATTAAGGAGTAAGAGGGGGAAAGGATATGGAGAAAATTTTTCTTGAAATTTTAAGGCTGAGCATGCTGGCAGGAGGGATGGCGTTGGCAGTGCTGGTTATCCGGCTTTTGCTCAGAAGGGCGCCGAAAAGCCTGCATTGTTTTTTGTGGATGCTGGTGGGAATACGGCTGCTGATTCCCTTTTCGATCGAGTCGGTATTTGGCCTGTTTCCGCAGCATAGGGTGCTGGAGGAGAGAGTTTTTAACGCATCAGCAGGAAATATCGGAGTAAGCACAGCCGGTATGTCTCAGATTGTGCCTGAAAATAAAGGGCAGGAGATGCCTTTGGCAGGGACTTTGCAGTCCGGGAATTCGGAGAGGCAGTCCGCGCTTTCCGGAAACGAAGGGATGCAGTGGGCATTGCAGGCAGGTGCATGGATTTGGTGTATGGGTATGCTGCTTATGGCGGCTTGCTTTCTGTATAGTTGGGTCAAGCTGAAGGTTTGCGTCCGGGATTCGGAATCGACGGTATATTCCATAAAAACATATGATAAGGAAGCAGATTTTGAAGATATATGTTCCACAGAAAGCTGTTGCGCAGAAAAGAATCAGATCCGAATCTTATTATGCAAAGGGATTGAGACTCCGTTTCTGTTCGGCATACTGCATCCTGAGATATACGTGCCTCTTCACATGGATGAGGAGAATCTGCCCTATATCATACGCCATGAGCTGTCCCACAAAAAAAGACGGGATTATCTGGTTAAGCCCGCCGCCTTCTTTTTGCTGGCAGTCCACTGGTTTAATCCCTGTATCTGGCTTGCCTACAAAATGCTGTGCAGGGATATGGAGCTTGCCTGCGATGAGATGGTAATCAGAGATATGGAAGTGAAGGACAGAAAGGCCTATTCCAGAGCGCTTTTAAACTGCAGCGTATGGCAGGAAAAGGCAGCGGCCTGTCCCGTGGCTTTCGGGGAGCCTGGCGTTAAGAAAAGAATAAAAAATATTCTGAATTACAAAAAGCCCACAGTTCTGGCCGCCTGCTTTGGAGTAATTCTGTGCGTGGTTCTTTTGTTCTGCTTTATGACACAGAGAAAGGCGGGAGAAGGACAGACTATTCTTCTGGCAAATGAGGCGGGGGGAGCAGGCGAAACAGGAAATGCTGCGGGAGAAAATATACAGGAACTAAAAGAAGCGGAAAGCCTGGCCTATGTGAAGGAATGGGCGGATGCTTTTTGCGATCGGAATAGGAAAAAACTTGTTTCTCTGTGTTCGGATAAAGTATTGGAAACTTTCGGGGAAGAAGAGATGCTGATTACCGGAGAAGGAGAGGAACCCGGTTTTGGCTGGTCCAGTCCATGGCCATGGGACAGCGAAGTTGATTACCGTATTGTGGATATGGCGGATAGCACCGCGCGGGTTTTGTATTATGCGTGGACGTCCGATCCTCATGTGACGGTATGGGAAGAAAACATTGCCTGGCATGTGGAAGGAGAGCAGTATTTGATGGACAGCTCAGAACTGACCTTCAGAGATAATCTCTGTACCGGAGAGGAGTTTTACAGTGCCTATCCGGAAGGGAGCATCAGCGGTACGAGGATGGACTATTCAGACAACGGGGCAGGAGAAGCTTTAAATGAGAACGCTAAGGCAAACAGAGAGAACTACGAAACGTTCTATGGACCGCTCTTTGCTCCGGATACAGCCGCCCGCTTCCTGCTGAATCTGTTGAATAATGATGAGAAGGTGAAGATTACGGTGGAGGAGGAAGGAGAGGGAAAAGCGCAGGTTTCCATAGAGTTCATTCTGGATCATACTCAGGTTTCTGTGACGATGGTGCAGCCTTATGGGGAGGATGGAATCTGGATTCCGCAGACGTGGGAAGGATAAAGACGCTCTCCCTGTAAGTTTGTTTCTGTTTATAATTATCCATTGCGCAGGAAGTTCATATGTTATATGATACAAATACTATTTCCTGCGTAACAGATCACCGCTCAGTGGTGCATGGATATTTAAAAGCGCAGAAACACTATATGAGGAGGAAAATATCATGGAGAACAAAAAAGAGTTGTCTCAGGCGGCATATCAGTTTGAGGCAAAGATGCCGCTGGTACAGGCAGTGCCTTTGGGGCTGCAGCATGTGCTGGCAATGTTTGTGGGAAATCTGACGCCGATTCTGATTATTTCGGGCGCCTGCGGCATGGGAAGCGGCGGGGAGTTTGCCGCCCTTCAGGTAAGCCTTTTGCAGAATGCCATGCTGGTGGCAGGAATCGTGACTCTGGTACAGTTGTATGCCCTGGGGCCGGTGGGAGGCAAGGTTCCCATCATTATGGGGACAAGCTCAGGATTTATCGGCGTGTTTAACAGCGTGGCGTCCAGCATGGGCGGCGGTGTGGCGGCTTACGGCGCGATTATGGGTGCGTCTGTTTTAGGCGGAATTTTCGAGGGAATACTGGGATTCTTCCTGAAGCCTCTGCGGAAATTTTTCCCTTCGGTGGTGACGGGAACGGTGGTTTTGTCCATCGGGCTGTCCCTGATCTCGGTGGGAATCAATTCCTTTGGCGGAGGGAATAATGCGAAGGATTTTGGCTCTGTGGAGAATTTGCTGCTTGCCCTCTTTGTGCTGGTGGTGATTCTGGCGCTAAAGCATGGAATGAAGGGGATGGCAAGTTCGTCCTCCATTTTAATCGGCATTATTGCCGGATACATAGTGGCTTTCCTTATGGGGCTGGTACTGCCTAAAATGGGAGTGGACGCTGAGGGTGTAGAGTATACGAAGGCCTGGGTGCTGAACTGGAATAAGGTAAAGGAGGCAGGCTGGTTTGCCATTCCAGCTCTGATGCCGGTGAAGATTGTTTTTGATATCAGGGCGATCGTTCCGGTTATGATCATGTTTATTGTGACGGCTGTGGAAACTGTGGGAGATATTTCCGGAGTGATGGAGGGCGGTATCGGAAGAGAAGCTACCGATAAGGAGTTGTCCGGCGGAATCATCTGTGATGGAATCGGCTCTTCCTTTGCAGCATTGTTTGGTGTACTGCCCAACACTTCCTTTAGCCAGAACGTGGGGCTTGTGGCTATGACGAAGGTAGTTAACAGATTCGCGCTGGCAACAGGCGCCGTTTTCCTTATTCTGTGCGGTTTGATTCCCAAACTGGGAGCGCTGGTGTCCATTATGCCTCAGTCGGTATTGGGCGGAGCTGCGGTAATGATGTTTTCTTCTATTGTGGTCAGCGGAATCCAGCTGATCATGAAAGGCCCCATGACTCCCAGAAATCTGACTATTGTGTCCGTGGCGCTGGGCGTAGGGTATGGTATGGGAGCCAATACCGGAATTCTGGCAGGTACCCCGCAGGCGGTACAGCTGATTTTCGGCGGTTCCGGTATCGTTCCGGCGGCCATTGTGGCAATCCTGCTGAATGTGCTGCTTCCGAAGGACAAAGAAAATTAAGGCGGATATTGCTTCAGGGATGAAAATGTGCGGAGGCAAATTCGGAGAGCTTCTGCAGAGCCTTTGGCGTATCAATATCATAGAGTTCAAAAGGGTCCCGTGCAGGTACAAGCATTACCTGCGCGGGATATTTTTTTGCCAGATAAGAGCCCCCCGCATCCTTTGGCAGGGTCAGTAATTCCTCAAAAAACTTTTGGCCGAAGATCACAGGGCTTGCGGCTTGATCCTCATAGCAAAGACGGCAGATTTTGTCCGGATTATGGGAAAAAGCCCGCAGGAGGGCGTCAAAACTCTCCGGGCTTAAAAGGGGCTGGTCAGAGGGACAGAAAATACAGCCTGAAAGCCGGAAGTTCTCCAGGAGTTTTTCAAGGCCCAGCCGGATGGTATCGTTCCGACAGGGAAGTGTATGGCAGAGTACTTCCACCCCTTCTTTTTGGCACAGGTCAGTTATTTCCTCATATCTGGTGACCACCAGACGGTGAAGGCCGGGGATGGACGCGGTGCAGTCCAGTATATGTGAAATCATGGGTTTTCCGCAAAAATCCGCAAGTAGTTTATTGCCTCCAAAGCGCCTGCCAAAGCCGGAGGCCATGATGACACAGCCTATGGAAGAGGGCAGAGCGCAGGTCCGGTCAGTCCCCGAAGATTTCGTGATAGATTCTGAGGTTTTCCCGATAGCAGGCGTCCCGCCGGTCTGCAGCCTTGAGAGTAATACCCGCCGGGTATGGTTTTGTTCATCCCTGCACTGGACGAGAGAAACGGAGCCGTAGATTTTTGAAAGAGCCTCCTGCATTTGGGCAAGGCTGTCGGCAGCAGGGAGTAAGGAGGTAAAACAGCGGCCGTCCTTTAAGAGAAGGAGCTGGTCGCAGTAATCCAGGGCAAGATTCGGGTCATGAAGGCAGATGAGCGCCGCCTTTTCCTGGTCATGGGTAAGCCTCTGTAATATCTGCATCATACGGTATTTGTTGTGAAAATCAAGGGCGCTGTCCGGTTCGTCCAGGAGCAGCAGAGAGGTGTTTTCCACAATGGTTCTGGCCAGAATGCAAAGCTGTTTTTGCCCCTCGCTTAAGGTCAGGTAATCTTCCATTTCCTTTCCGGCAAGTCCGACGGCAACCAGGGCGCGCCGGGCTTCCTCCTGCTGTTTGGGTGAGGGCCTTTCAAGAAGCTTTAAGTCAGGGTTAAAGCCCATCAACACCACATCGATCAGGGGAAGCGAGATGGAAATGCCGCTTCGCTGAGGAATATAGCTGACGGCCCCCGCCAGTTTCCGCAACGAAAAATCCGTCAGCATCCTGCTTTGTAACCGGCATGTGCCCTTATAGGGAAGCTGCCTGCAGAGGGCTTTCAGCAGGGTGGATTTTCCGCTTCCATTTGCCCCCAAAAGCCCGGTAATGGTTCCCGGGGTAAGAGAAAAGCTGATATTGCTGAGGACATCCTTTTTCCCATAGCCGATACTTAAATTGTCTGCGGTAAAAAGAGGCGGTTTCATGTGTTGTCTCCTTTTTTTAAGACCAGATAAATCAGAAAGGGAGCGCCTGAGAGGGAGGTGAAAATACTCACAGGCAGTTCGCTTGCGGCAACACTGCGGGCAAGGATGTCCGCAGAAAGGAGAAGCAGGCTGCCCCAGAGACCGCTCAGCACAAGGGCAGGGAAGCGGCTTTTTTTAATCAGCAGTCTTGCCGTGTGGGGAGCCAGTAATCCGACAAAGCTGATCAGCCCGGTATTGCTGATAACCGACGCGGTCAGCAGGGTGGCGAGAAAAAGTACTGCAAGGCGCAGCCGTCCTGTGGGAACTCCCAGCATTCTGCTTTCGGAGTCCTCCAGAGAAAGGAGGAGGATTTGACGGTGAAGCAGGCAAATGCCGACAATGCTGCAGATACCAATGATGAGGCTGGCGGGAAGACGGTAAAGGCTGATGCTGCCAAGGCTTCCCATGAGCCAGTATTCAATGGAGGCCAGCTCCTTTTCCGGGTCGGCCAGAAGCTTTAACACCATGAGCAGAGTCTGGGCCAGGGAGTGAACGGCAATGCCAGCAAGGACTATGGAGGCGCTGCCCTTTCCTGAGGAAAGAGAACCCAGCGCCAAAGTCAGCATAACAGCCAGAAGTCCCCCCAGGAAGGCGGACAGCGTGACAGGCAGACCGCCCCAAAAAGCTCCGGAGGACAGGAATAAAATACCAAAGGCTGCCCCTGCACTGGCGCCGGAGGAAACACCGATAATATCCGGGGAGGCTAAGGGGTTGCGGAAAATGGTCTGAAACACATATCCGGCAATGCCAAGGCCGAACCCTCCAAAAAGCGCCATACAGGTTCTGGGAATCCGCAGGGTCAAAAAGACCCGAAGCGCCTGGGGATTGCCGTGAAGCAGCAGGGAAGGGGTAAGAGGATATTTTCCCACCATCAGGGACAGAAAGCTGAGAGCCGCTACGACAAGGAAAGTGGCTCCCGGTATTTTTGAACGTAAGGATGTCTGTAAGCTATTCCTGTGCATAAAGGTTTGTAAAATCAGGCGTAAAGCCGTAAAAGGTTTCATAGAAACGGGTGGCTGTTTCCTTCCATTCGCTCTCGGGGTATTCCTGGGGATGCAGAACGCAGGCCAGCCACAGACTGCCCAGTACGCTGCCCGGTACCGGAGAGTCCCAGGCTTCAATGGCATTCGGGAGCTGGAATACATTGCCCTCCTTCACCGCACGGCATTCTGTCAGGCTGGGGTCACTGATAACGGAGTCCACCGTATACTTGGCGTCTGCTGCAAGGATAATATATTCCGGATCCCAGGAAAGGAGCTGTTCATAGGAAATTTCCGCCCAGTAATCATCGGTGAGCTCTGCAGCGGCATTGGCGCCTCCTGCATTTGTGATGAGGGTGTTCTGATACATTTCAGGACCGGCAGCAGAGAGCAGGGAGCTGTTACTTGCAAGATAAACGGAAGGCGTATCCGCACCTGAGAGGGCATTTTTAAGAAGAGATAGTTCCTCCTCCTGGAACCGGATCAGGGAATTGGCTTTAGAAAGGGTGTTGGTGGCCTTTCCAAGCAAAAGAGCAGCCTCTGTGAGCAGAGTCTGATCCTCCGGGTTTACTGCAAGAACCGTTAGCCCAAGATCTTCCAGGGCAGCGATGGAATCTTTAAGCCTGACAGGAACTACTACCAGGTCAGGGTGCAGGGACGCACAGCCTTCCAGATCAAATTCTTTGGCGGAACCTACGCTGGGGAGGTCTGTAAGGCCAGGCGCGCTGAGATGATAGATGGCGCGGCTTCCCGCCCTGGCTTCCACTCCGGTGAGCCTGTCCCTGCAGCCAAGGGCGAGCAGAAGGCTTGTGGAAATGTAGTAGCCGCTGACGAGAGTTTGGGGCTCTTCTTCGATGGTAACCTCACGGCCAAGCTGGTCGGTGAGGGTGATGGGATAGGTTGTCTGTTCGTCATTGCCGGTTTCGGTTTCTTCCGTACTTTGAGGCATGGCGTCGGCCTTTGGGGCGGTACTGTTTCCACAGGCCGCCATGGAAAAGGTCAGTGCCAGAGCCAATAAGATTGAAAGCCATTTTTTCATGATATTTTCCTCTGTACTGTGTCAAATGAAAGCGTTATAGTTTAAAAACATAACGCTTTCATTTTAGCAGATTATATGGGGGATGCCAAGAGAAAGATTTATTTCGTTGAACTTCCAATTTCCCTATGATACACTGAAGATACATGATTCCCCCAAAGGAGAGATTTTTTATGATTACAATCCGAAATTACAAAAAAGCAGAAAGCCTTGAGGAGGCATGGAAGCTGAATCAGCAGCGAAGCAACCGGGTGGTGGGCGGTATGCTCTGGATAAAAATGGGAAAGGGAAATGTGCAGACCGCCATTGATTTATCAGGTCTTGGACTTGATACTGTTGAGGAGACAGAGGATGAGTTTCGGATTGGGGCTATGGTTTCTCTGCGGCAGTTAGAAATCCATTCCGGTCTTTTGGAATATACGGGCGGAGCAATCAAAGAAGCCCTGCGTCATATTGTGGGAGTTCAGTTCCGCAATCTGGCCACCGCCGGAGGCAGCATTTTTGGAAGGTTTGGTTTTTCCGATGTGCTTACCATGTTTCTTGCCATGGACAGCTATGTGGAGCTGTATCAGGGAGGCGTAGTTCCAATGGCGGAGTTTGCCGCCGGGGGATTTGAGAGGGATATTCTGGTTCATATTCTGGTAAAAAAAACGCCGTTGTTTTTTCATTATGAAAGCGTGCGTAATTCTCAGACGGATTTCCCTGTGCTCACCTGCTGCGGAGCTTATGACCCGGTAAATTCACAATATCGCTTTGCTATCGGCGCCCGCCCCGGCAGAGCCATTATAATAGAAGATAAAGATCACATTCTTTCCGACGGCATTTCGGAGGAAAAGGCAGATGCCTTTGGCATTTATGCTGCCGGCCAGGTTCCAACAGGAAGCAATATGCGCGGCAGCACCCGGTACCGGAGCCACCTGGTGAGGGTGTTGGTTACAAGGTCGGTACAGCGTTTGCAGGAAGGGATATAAACGGAATTTTGTATGGAGATGAATTATGCTGATTAATATAATACTAAACGGAAAGAGTATACAGGAGGAAGTGGAACCGGATCTGCTCCTGATTGATTTTGTGAGAAAACAGGGATGCCTTAGTGTGAAGCGGGGATGCGAGACTTCCAATTGCGGCCTGTGTACCGTATTTCTGGAAGATAAGCCGGTGTTATCCTGTTCCGTTCTGGCCGTCAGGGCAGACGGAAAGAGAGTGACTACCCTGGAAGGGCTGCAGGAGGAAGCGGCAGAGTTTGGAGCCTTCATTGCGGACCAGGGGGCGGAGCAGTGCGGATTTTGTAATCCCGGCTTTGTAATGAATGCGCTGGCGCTGTTTCGGGAAAATCCGGAGCCTGATGAAGAAGAAATCAGAGAATATCTGGCGGGTAACCTGTGCCGCTGTTCCGGGTATGAGGGACAGCTTCGGGGGATACAGGAGTATCTTCGGTGGAAGAGAAATAAATGAGTAAAGGACGATAAATGGATGGAACCAATAAAAGATATAGAATTGAACAGCGACATTATAGAAAAAATAAAAATAGAAGCACCTGATATGATCCGGGCGTTTATGGAAAAAGATCTTGTAAAAATAATCCTATATGGTTCATGTGCCAGAGGGGATTTCAAGGAACATTCTGATGTGGATATAGCGCTTCTTACCAGAGGCAGCCGTACAGACTCGTGGAAATATAATAATAAAATTGATGAAGTTGCAACAGAGCTTGCCTTCAAATATTTTGCAATCGTAAATTTTGTTCTTTTGCCGTATGATGAATTTGAAGAGAAAAAAAGCTGGTATGGCTATTTCAGAAATATCGATAGAGAGGGAATAAAGCTGTATGGATAAAAACTATTATGAATCGTTGGTTACAGTGCGATTTGACAGGGCGAAGGAACTGTATGCTGAAGCGAAGCAGTTGACCGATATGGATTGTTATAAATCTGCAAATAACAGGGCTTTTTATTCAATTGAAAAATGTATAAAGGCACTTCTGGCAACAAAGCAGATGGATGTGGAAACACATAATGGGGCAGTGTCACAGTTTAACCTTCTTTTTATACATCAGGAAAAGGGTTATTTTACCAAAGCTGATTATCAGAAAATTGCTAAGGCGGACAGGATAAGGAATGCTTCTGATTACGATGATTTCTATATAGTAAACAAAGAAGAAACAAGAGAACTTCTCGAATTTGCCAGGGATTTTCTTGATAAAACAGAAAAGTATATTATCAAAACGAAATGACACATATAAGCTTTATAAATGCTCCGTTAGCGTATATGGAGGTATAAGGATGAAAACAGTAGGAAAACCGGTCAGAAAAAAAGACGCCATGCAGCTTCTCACAGGCCAGCCGGTATATACGGATGATATCGCGCCGGGAGGGTGCCTTGTGGTAAAACTGCTCCGCTCTCCTCATGCCAGTGCCCTTATAAAAAATATTCGTACGGATATTGCCATGAAGGTTCCGGGGATTGAAGCGATCTATACCTGGGAGGACATTCCACAGACCCAGCGCAGGTTTACACTGGCAGGGCAGACCTATCCGGAGGCAAGTCCCTATGACCGCCTGATACTGGATCGGAGAGTGCGCTATGTGGGGGATCCGGTGGCAATCGTTGCGGGAGCGGATGAAAAGAGTGTGGACAAGGCTTTATCGCTTATAAAGGTGGAATATGAAGTGAAAGAGCCGGTGCTGGATTTCCGCAGCGCAAAAGACAACCCTATCCTGGTGCATCCGGAGGAAAACTGGGAGAGCCTGTGCCCGGTAGGGGCGGATAATAAACGAAATCTCTGCGCCCATGATGAAGTTTCTGCAGGGGATATTGACCGGGTACTTTCAGAGTGTGATGTTGTGCTGGAGAGGGTGTATCACACGAAGGCCTGCCAGCAGACCATGATGGAAACTTTTCGGACTTTTTGTACCATAGACACCTATGGACGGCTGCATGTGGTCAGCTCCACCCAGATCGTCTTCCACTGCCGCAGGATCATTGCAAATGCCCTGCAGATTCCCAAGTCCATGATACGGGTGACCAAGCCCAGGATCGGGGGAGGCTTTGGGGCCAAGCAGACCTCCGTCTCGGAGATTTATCCGGCTTTTGTCACCTGGAAAACCAAAAAGCCCTCCAAGATCATTTTTACCAGGGAGGAATCCATGACGGCTTCCACACCCCGGCACGAGATGGAAATGCACGTGAGGCTGGGGGCGATGAAGGACGGGCGGATCCGCGGAATCGATTTGTATACCTTATCCAACACCGGAGCCTACGGGGAGCATGGGCCTACAACGGTAGGGCTTTCGGGGCATAAATCCATTCCATTGTATGGAAAGGCAGAGGCGTTTCGGTTTGTCAGCGATGTGGTTTATACCAATGTGATGTCTGCAGGAGCTTACCGGGGATACGGAGCCACCCAGGGACTTTTTGCCATGGAGTCTGCAGTCAATGAGCTGGCAGCTGTGCTTGGCAGGGATCCCTTTTCCCTGAGGGAGCAGAATATGGTCAGGGAAGGGGAGGTGATGCCTGCCTACTATGGACAGGTTAACAGCAGCTGCGCCCTGGACAGATGCCTTTCCAAAGTACGGGAGATGATTGGCTGGGAGGAAAAATATCCGGCAAGGGATATGGGAAACGGTAAGATTCGCAGTGTGGGCATGGGAATGGCCATGCAGGGGTCAGGGATATCCGGCGTGGATGTGGGAAGCGCAACCTTAAAGCTGGGAGAGGATGGCTATTACAACCTGATCATCGGGGCCGCTGACATGGGAACCGGATGCGATACGATACTTGCCCAGATCGCCGCGGAGGTTCTGGACTGCGGAACGGAGGAGATTGTGGTGTTTGGTGCGGATACCGATGCATCTCCCTATGATTCCGGCTCCTATGCTTCCAGTACCACTTATATTACAGGGAAAGCAGTGGAGGATTGCGCCCTGAAGCTGAGAAGGCAGATTTGCCGTCTGGGAGCGAAGCTCCTTGGCTGCAGTGAGGAAGAGGCAATATTTGACGGGAAAAGAGTGTATTGTGCAGAAAATGTGGAAGGAAGCCGGGGAGCCGCTGAAGATGCTGACAAGGAAATCATTGACGGGGAAATCACGGAGCCGGAATCAGAAAGGAGCGTATCCCTGCAGGAGATAGCTACGGCCTCCATGTGCGGCAATGAGATTCCCCTGCAGGAGACCACCACACACAGTTCCCCCATTTCACCGCCGCCCTTCATGGTGGGGGCAGCAGAAATCGAGGTGGACACAAAGACCGGAGAAGTAAAGGTGTTAAACTATGCCGCAGTGGTGGACTGCGGTACCCCGATTAACCCCAATCTTGCAAGAGTTCAGGCAGAAGGGGGGATCCTGCAGGGAATTGGAATGGCCCTGACAGAAAATATTACTTACGATAAGAAGGGCAGGGTGTTTGAAAATTCACTGATGCAGTATAAGATCCCTACCCGCCTGGACGTGGGGCATATTCAGGTGGATTTTGAGAACAGCTTTGAGGAGGCCGGGCCGTTTGGGGCCAAATCTATTGGCGAGGTGGTAATCAATACGCCGCCGCCTGCCATTACGGACGCCATTTATAACGCCACCGGGCTTCGGTTTCGGGAGCTTCCGGTGACGCCGGAGCAGATTGCCATGGGATGTCTGGATTCCCGGTTGCATTAAAAATCTGACTGTAATATACTTATTTCATTGGATATGTTGAAAAAGGAGAAGGAGACTACATATGGAAAAAAGAAAAATGGAGAATTTGGGGATTGAAACTTCTTTGCTTGGATTTGGCTGTATGCGTTTTCCCACGCTGGAGAATGGGGAGATCAATGAGCCTGAAGCTGAGAGAATGCTGGATAAGGCCATTGCGGAAGGCGTGAATTATATCGATACCGCTTATCCTTATCATGGGGGGAAAAGTGAAATTGTTACCGGTAAGATTTTGAAGAAATATGACAGAGATTCCTTTTATCTGGCAACAAAGCTGCCTTTGTGGCTGGTAAACAGTCTGGAAGATGTGGATCGGCTGTTTGAGGAACAGTTATCAAAGCTTCAGACAGACCATATTGATTTTTATCTGATGCATGCCCTCGGAAGAGAACGGTGGGACGCCATGAAGAAGCTTGGTGTTGTGGAGAGGCTTGAAAAGCTGAAAGAGGAAGGCAGAATTAAATATTTGGGTTTTTCCTTCCATGACAGCTATGAGGTTTTTGAGGAGATATTAAATTACAGGGATTGGGATTTCTGCCAGATTCAGCTCAACTATATGGACGCAGAGGAACAGGCCGGCTTAAAGGGCTGTGAGCTTGCAACCTCCAAAAATATACCGCTGGTGATCATGGAACCCGTAAAGGGAGGTTCTCTGGCCGCTTTTGCAGATGACATTATGAGTAAATTCCATGCCATGGACGCTCAGGCGTCTGCCGCTTCTTTTGCCCTGCGCTGGGTGGGAAGCCTGCCGGGAGTGAAGGTGATCCTAAGCGGTATGTCTGCCATGGAACAGGTGGAGGATAACCTGAAAACCTTCCGCAGCTTTAAACCTTTGTCGGAGGAAGAGCAGGAGATGATCAAAGAGGTTACCAATACCCTGAGAAGCCGTGTGCAGAACGGCTGTACAGGCTGCCGCTATTGTATGCCATGTCCTGCCGGAGTTGACATTCCCGGTTGCTTTGGGGCATGGAATACCTATCATATGTACCAGAATTACAACATTGTGAAGAACAAATGGGAGAATGAGCTGGGAGATGCAAAACAGGCAAAGAATTGTGTGAAATGCGGGAAATGCGAACAGGCTTGTCCTCAGAAGCTTTCCATCCGCCGGGATCTTGAGAGAGTACAGACAGATCTGGATAAGAAGGAAATGATTTTATAAACGGCCACTTTTGTTAAAGAGGAGGAGGGGAGAAGTGAAGAAATTAAGAAAACTGTGGATAGGTCTCACCTTACTGACAGCAGTGATGCTTGGCGGGTGCGGCGAAGCAGAAGTCACCCTGAAGGAATTTACCTCTGCGAACGGAGCGGCAAGTATCAGCATGAATGACAAGTGGGGCGTCGAGGACATGGGCGTGGACAGTTGGATTGCCGCTTTCACGGAGGATGGCTCCGAGGGGATTGTGGTGATGCAGATGCCGAAGCAGTTGTACGATATTGACGGTATCCCGGGACTGAAAGGAATGGTGGAGGAGTCCTTTACCGCATCAGATGCCCAGGCGATAGACGCGCCTGCGGTTCCCGGTGTCAGTAATGTGGAGGCTTATAAGTGTGTGGTGACTGCCAGCGGCGTTAAGGGCGAGGGAATCACCGTGTACGGCGAAACGGATTACGCATATTATGGAATTGTCTATGCGGCCAAAAAGATCAATACGGCCAGGACAGAATATTTTAACAAAGTGTGCGGAACTTTTCAGGAGATCGTGCCGGAGATTGAAAACAGTTCTACCGTTGCTTGCACCGATACGATTCTCTGGTTTAATGCGACCTGCGCCGTTTTGACTGATACGAATGGGTGGGATTATACCATATTCGGCGGTCTGCCTGCCAATGCGGACAGTGCGGCAATTGCTCAGTCCCTTTTGTCCGAATGGTGGGAGGTGACAGACAGGGCTTCCGCGGAAGATAATATGGACTGGCTTACCGAAGAAGGACACCGCATGGAGTTTGCCGATTCCATGACGTATCTGGAGGAATCAGGGATTGCAGAGGTTCCGGCTGAGGACAGGGTAGATTTTATATTGGAAAACTTCGAGACGGATGAGCAGGAGGCACAGGATTACGCGGACTGGTACAATGCCTATGAGGAAATGGGCGGGAATGCCATAGCCGGATGGGATTACAGCCGGGCAATGTCTCTTCTGGGATATTATTATCTGGCAGGCTATTACACGGAGGAGGAGGCGCTGGATGCTTCTCTGGAGCTTGCGAAGACCATTCAGGGGGTGTTTGATTCCTGGGACAGCTTTATGGAAAGCTATTTTGCGGGCTATGAGTACTGGGCTGAGGAGAGCAGTGAGGAAAGACGCGGGATTTATGCGGATATTAAGGCTGCCCCTGACAGTCCTTACAGTGTGGACTGGAATCTGACACTGGAGAAGACCTGGTAGTGGCCGAGGTTTAACAACGTGCAGCACGCTTTGCGAACTACCCTTATGTTAACGAAAACGCCGGCTTGTGGAGAACGAGTCGGCGTTTGATGATAAGTCATCCTGCTGTGGTGGTGTGTCGTAAAGCGGCACATGAAAATATAGTAGGGGGATTTCAAGGGGAGGATAGGATGAAAGTTACAGTTCTGATTGAAAATACCCGGGGAGAGCGGGATTGTCTGGCAGAGCATGGCCTGAGCTTTTATATAGAGACGGCAAAGCATAAGCTTCTTGCAGATACGGGGGCCAGCAACAGGTTTCTTCAAAATGCCGGGGCGCTTAAAGTGGACTTAAGAGAGGTGGATATGGCAGTGATCAGCCATGGGCACTATGACCATGCAGGCGGCCTGATGGACTTTGCAGAAATAAATCCCAAGGCAGAGATTCTGATACGGAGTTCTGCGGGAGGGGAGTTTTATCATCAAAACGCAGAGTTTGAAAAGTATATTGGGATTGCCCCCAAGATCATGGAGCTTCCCGAAGTGAGACTGATTGAGAACGATCAGAGAATTGACGAAGAGATTTTTCTCTTTGGAAATGTGACCAAAAGGCGGCTTTGGCCGTCGGGAAACCGGGAGCTTAAGGTAAAAAAGGACGGGGTATTTTTTCAGGATGACTTTCAGCACGAACAGTATCTTGTGATAGAGGAAAATGGAGAAAAGAAGCCCGTTTTATTTTCAGGCTGTGCCCACAATGGGATATTAAATATTCTGGACAGGTTTGAGGAAATTTACAAAATGGAGCCTGCGGCGGTATTCAGCGGTTTTCATATGCGGAAAAAGTCTGATTATACCAGGGAGGATATTGAAACCATAGAGGAAATCGGCAGAGAGCTGAGCAGGACAAGGACGAGATTTTACACGGGGCATTGCACCGGAGAGATTCCTTTTCAGGTATTGAAGGAATGCATGGGAGAGCAGCTTGTGTATGTGCACAGCGGGGATGAAGTGATTTTGTGAGAAAAAAGGAGCCGCAGGTGAAAACATTATATGTAACGGATTTGGACGGAACTTTGCTTAACAGTCATGATTTTATCAATCCTTACAGTATTGAAACTATCAATTCCTTAGTGGAAAAAGGAATGCTTTTTACCTATGCCACGGCAAGGTCATTGGTCTCCGCATCGGTGGTGGCGAAAGGGCTCTCCACACAGATACCGGTGATTGCCTATAACGGCGCTTTTATTTTTCATCCGGCTACGGGAGAAATTCTGGCCTCTGAGGGCTTTCGGCAGGAAGAAAGGGAGAAGGCGGTAGCGGCCATGAAAGAGCAAAAGCCCTGCGTTTTAGTCTACTCCTACGTGGAGGGTGTTGAGAAGGTGTCCTGGGTAACGGACAGGGAGAATGACGGCATGCGGCGATACTTAAGTCTGAGAAAAGGAGACAGGAGGCTGCGCCCTCTCCTCGATGAGGAAAAGCTTTTTGAGGGAGAAATTTTTTATTTTACCTGTATTGGGGAGAAGCAGGAACTTTTACCTGTTTATGAAATCTTTTCCGGGGATGAAAGATACAATTGTACCCTTCAGCAGGAGTTGTACCGCCCGGAGTACTTGTGTGAGATTATGCCAAAAAAGGCCACCAAAGCCAATGCAATCCTGAAGCTGAAAGGACTTTGGAAGTGCGACAGGGTAGTTTCCTTTGGGGATGCCATCAACGATCTTTCCATGTTTGGGATTTCCGACGAATGTTACGCGGTGGAAAATGCGGTGGAGGAGTTGAAAAAAGCGGCCACCGGGGTGATTGAAAGTAATGACGCGGACGGAGTGGCAAAGTGGCTGAGAGAGCATTACAGGTAAATCTGTATGGTGGGTTTACAGTCCTCGAATAATATTCAAATAATCCTGTCTTTGATCCACTACAGCATAAATAATAACTTCTTTGTCTGGTTCATTAATCTTATAAAACACCAAGTCTTTTTTTAGTATCAAAATTTTATACCCCTGTCTCCTTAATACGGGGTATCTCGGTTCTGTTCCTATATAAGGATTATCTTCCAGACATAATATCTGACTTTCTAATTCGTCAAGCTTCTCTAATGCGGCATCATTTCCGAAGTTTTGAGCCACATACAAGATTATTTTTCTGATATCTGCATCTGCTGTATCGGTACGGACAATATGATATTTCAAAATCAACCCTCCTGCAGCATGGTGCGCAAGTCATTAAAGGTATCGCTGATCGGGGCAACACGTCCGTTTTTCACATCATCCTCAGCCTCTGTAAGAATTTCTAATAATTCTATACGTGATTTCATGTTTTTGTATTCTTCGTATGAGAGGGATACGGTGTCGCCCCGTCCGTTAACTGTAATGATAACTGCTTCTTTTCCTTCCCTGCACTGCCTGGAAATTTCATTGTAATGATTTCTTAAATCGGCGGATGGCCTTATTGTTTCCTCTAAAGTTCGCATAAATTTCACCTCTACATATAATATATGTAAATGATATCATAATATGTCTATGGCATCAACCGAAATATTTATCATTTATTTTAACCTTATTGAAGCAATGTCTCCTTCACTGCTGCCAGCTGTTCCCGGATTGCGATATGCTGAGGGCAGGCCTCCTCGCACCTTCCGCATTTGATGCATTCGCCTGCACTCTTTAAGCCATGGCCTGCCACCAGCCAGTCTTCCTGATGCCTTGCGGCAGAGCGGTCGCCGTAGAGCGTTAAGTAATTCATTGCTGTGAAAGAGCCTGAAATCCCGATATGCATGGGACAGACCTTGGCACAGTAATTACAGGAGGTACAGGGAATCAGGGGGATATTCTTAAGCTCCTCCTGTGCCTGCTTTAAGGTTTCTTTCTGGCTTTGGGTAAGACCGGTAAAGGATTTCATGCAGGACAGGTTATCTCTCATTTGCTCCACATTGCTCATGCCGGAAAGAACAGTGATCACACCTTCAAGGTCGGCGGCAAAGCGCACTGCCCAGGATGCCGCTGAACTTTCGGGTTCCGCATTTTTGAGGATTTTAACTACCGATTCCGGAGGAGTGGCCAGCATTCCGCCTTTTACAGGCTCCATGATAATCACAGGTTTCCCGTGCTTTCGTGCCACCTCATAGCAGCGCCGGGACTGTACCGCAGGATTGTCCCAGTCTGCGTAATTGATCTGGAGCTGGACAAATTCCATTTCGGGATGGGCATCTAAGATTTCCTCCAGTTCCTCCGGCGTGGAGTGGAAGGAGAAGCCTGCATGCCGGATTAAACCTGCTTTTTTCTTTTCCTGAATCCAGTTCCACATATCATAGTCGTCAAAGTAGCGGGATCTTCCCTCACCCAGATTGTGGAGCAGATAAAAATCAAAATATCCGGCGCCTGTCTGTGCCAGAGAGGTGTCAAACTGTGCATAAGCTTCCTCTTTGGTCTTGCAGTTGATCCAGGCTGCATTTTTAGTGGCAAGCTGATAGCGCTCTCTCGGATAGCGCTCCACCAGTGCCTGTCGGATGGCGTCCTCACTTCCGCCATAGGCCCAGGCCGTATCAAAATAGGTGAATCCTGCCTCCATAAATAAATCCACCATTTCCTTTACCTGTTCCACGTCAATTACGCCGTCCTTCTGGGGCAGGCGCATCAGGCCAAATCCCAGCTTTTTGATTGATGTAAGGGCGGCCGTGAGGTCTGTTGTTTTTTCATCTGAATAGCTCATCTTTAACCTCGTTTCTGTGCTCCTTCTGGAGCACTGTGTATTGTGCAAAGTTGTTTCAGGTACTATAATGAAGTATAACAAGTTCGTGTTACTCGAAGTCAATACTTTTTGGGAGATTATTTATATGGTCTATACGATGAAACAGTTTGCGGAGCTTTTTCAGACTACGGAACATACCGTGAGGTATTATACGGATATTGATCTTTTGCCCTGCAAACGGGATGAGGGAAACCGCCGGGTTTTTGATGAGGAGTCGGTCAATTGGATGCGGGGAATTACCTGCCTTAAAAATTGCGGAGCTTCCATCAGGGATATTAAGGAATACTGCCGCTTATGCCGTCTGGAGGAATCGGAGGAGAACCTGATGGCAAGGTATCGACTTATCCTTAGAGAACGTGAGGAAGTACACAGGAGAGTGGCCCAGGCCCAGGCAGCCGCCGAATATATGGATCAAAAAGTGAAGCATTACGAAGATATTCTGGCAGGGTACTTGCCGGATGATACGAATCCGGGCAAATGGGAAACGGACAGGAAGGAGGCTTAAGATGAGGATACTGGTGGTAAATGATGACGGAATAGAAGCAAAGGGGATAGAAATCCTCGCCAGGGAAGCGTCAAGATTCGGGGAAGTATGGGTGGCAGCGCCGGACGAGCAGTGCAGCGCCATGTCCCAATGTATTACCCTGCGCAGGGAGATCTCCGTGAAAGAATGCCAGTTTCCGGTTCGAAAGCCGGCATCAAAGAATTTTCTTGTACAGGATTGTGCAGAAGAGAAATTATCCGTTGGGGAGGAACCTTTGCCGGGAACAGGAGCTTTACAGGGGATGGAGCCTTTGCCGGGAAAGGTGAGAGCCTTCCGGATTGGAGGGACGCCGGCGGACTGCGTAAAGATAGCAGTCAGCTACCTGATGCCAAAGCAGCCGGATTATGTGCTTTCGGGAATTAATTTTGGCTATAACACAGGCTATGACATCGCCTATTCCGGCACGGTAGGAGCCGCTATGGAAGGGTTGATGAAAGGAATCCCGGCAGCAGCCTTTTCTGTGGATACGAACGGAATTTACGGCACAGTGAAAAAATACCTTCCTGATATTATGAAAGAGATCCTTACAGGGGAGCCTTTAAAGCGTGAAATCTGGAATGTGAATTTTCCCGGCTGTGAGGCATCTGCCTGCAGGGGGATTCTGCGGGATAGAAGGATTGCGGGCGCACAGCTTTACATAGACCAGTATAAAGAGGAGAGAAAGGAAGCGGACGGGACCGTTTATCTGTCGGTGGAGGGATTTTTGCATGAGGATTACGGCAGAGACAATGACCTTGAAGCGGTAAAAAATCGGTTTATATCCATTGGAAAGATTAAAGGCATGGTTTTTGGGACAGGAGAATAAGCATATCATCCTCCTGTCTCAGGCATTTTGAGCAAAGGCCAGGCGGTTACCCTTCAGCCCGCAGCCTCTCCACAATACTCTGCTTTTCCAGATTCCTAAAGCAAAGCCAGGGAATAAGGATAGCCAGAAAGAGCAGAACAGGGGTGCAGAGTAAAAGGGGCAGCAGGGTAAAGTGAAAGGTGGAGTATCCGCTTACCTCCGCGATCTGGCGGACAAGTACCCCAACAGTGACAACGCCCAGGATATAGGAAAAGATCAGAGTCAGTCCGGCATAGTAAAGTCCTTCGAAGACCAGCATCCGGCGAAGCTGACGTTTGGTCATGCCAATGCTCTGAATCATGGCAAACTCCCTTTTGCGCGAGATGATGGCTGTGATCATGCTGTTTATGAAGTTCAGGATGCCCACCAGCGCGATGATAATACTGATGGCATACCCCATCACGGCATCGGAGCGGGTCTGAGCTTCATATTGCTTTGCGATTGTCTGTCGCGAGACGATATTCATGCCGGGAGCAGAGGTACGCTGATAATCAGCAAGAAGCTCTCCGGCTTCTTTAAGGCCCTCTTCTGCCACGTTGAAGTAATATTTCCGCAGGTTGGAATCCGGCCAAAGCTCCCGGAAGGTGTCTGCAGGTATGACCAGAGGAAGGTCAAAGGCCGGACCGGCTCCGCTTACCATTGGCCGAAGCGGGCACAGGATCGCCATCACTTCAAATTCACGGCCGCCGGCCAATACCTTTTCTCCCAGGGAAAAGGTGGGAATATCATTACCCGGTTCAATGGATGGGCCGATTGCCAGGCAGTAGTTTCCGGTGGCAAAGGTTTCCTTATTATATATACCATTCAAAATATATTTTTCAGAAACGGCTGCTTCCAGGACAGGGCCGTCTGCCCCATAGACAGTGCAGGAAATTTCCGTTCCGCTGACAGCCAGATCAAAGCCTTTTTTCCACTCGGGAAAGCTTGGGTCATAGGAGGCAAAGGCTTCCAGACGTTCAGGAGTGTAGTAGGTGCGGAGGTTATTTCCGGTCTGAACGCTGGGGGAGAGGTATTCCTGCCGGGAGTAGAGCCGTCCGGTTTCTTTAAGGCCTTCCAGGGCTTCGATGCGGGAAAGCAGTGTATCGCTGATGGACGCGCTCTCCGGATCATAGCCATCATAAAGGTTGCTTGTGGCATCGTCAAGCTCATAGTCGGCTACCGCCAAATCTGTCAGGTATTTCTCCAGGTCAAAACTGGCATTTTTTCCATAAAAATAACTCATCAAAACCAGACCAAGGGTCAGAGAACCTAATACCAGAAAAGTACGCCTGCGGTTTCGCCACAGATTGGCCCAGGACATGGCAGGCAGGGATGCGCCTTTTTTGTTCTTCTTGATTTTTCGGCTGAAATTGGAATCTGCATCCGTATAGCGCAGGGCCTGTGTGGGAGATATCTTTCCGGCCGTCCTTGCAGGCAGCAGACAGGAAATACACACTGTGAGGTAGGTAAACAATGCGGAACCCACAAAAATAACAGGACTGGCAGAGACGGAAGGGGTAAAATCCGGTGTGGAGATCAGGACAGGAATCAGGACAATACCCAGAAAAAAGCCAAAGAGCAGTCCCAGGGGAATACTGATCAGGGAGAGGCGGTTGCTCTGGCCGAAAATCAATGTCCGAAGCTGCCTGCGGGCAGCGCCCAGGGCTTTCAGTTGTCCATAAAAATGAATATCCGCGGCAACGGAAATTTGAAAGATGTTGTAAATAATCAGATATCCTGCAAGGAACACCAGCAGCATGCCGCCGTACATGGGCAGATTTTCCTGAAAAAGGCTCTGCTTAACCTCAGGGCTGTAGGTAAGGTTTGTATCGAAAGTAACATCAGTGATTCCGCAGTCGCCAAGGACAGCGGCAATTTTTTCGTCGATATTTTTTTCGTCCGAAAGGGTGATGCTCATCATGCGCAGGCCGTAGATTTGGCCCTCTACAGGGCTGGGAACATTGCCGCTTTCTTCCCGGGCAAATTCCTCACTGACCCAAGCCATACCCGCATAGGAGGAGCGATTTGCCTCCCACCAGCCGCAGAGAGTGAAGGTGCTGGAGGTGAGCTCAGGGGAACTTAAATCCTTCCGCCACTTTAGGGTGACTTTTTCGCCAGGAGAGGGCGTGATCCCCAGACGTTCAAGGGTTGTGGTATCCAGTGCAATCTCATCCCTGGCCGTCGGCATTTTTCCTGTTTGGGGGAAAGCAAAGGCATATTCGGCATAAGTGTCGCTGGCGTAACGGATTTCAACCTGTCTGCCTGACAATTCCCGATTTTCACTAAGGCCCAGGACAATGGACCAGCCGTAGCCTACAATGTCCGGGTGAGCGGCAATCTGCCGGATTTGAACATCAGAAATGCTTTTGGTGGAAGCGTGGGCGGTGGTGCCTGCCTGCCGGAGATACATTTCCATGGCGTTTTTGCTCATACTCTGTGCCAGAGTGAAGAGAGTGGTAAACATCATGGCAGTCATAAGGATGGCGAGCCCTGCTGCCAGATTGCGGTTTTTGTTCTGTTTAAAGCTGCGTTTTTTCAGTATGCGAAGAATAGAAGCTGTCCTTTTCATGGTAATCTGTGTCCTTTCTTTAGCCTGTAACCCTGCCATCCTCAATGTGAATGCACCGGTCAGCCGAAGCAGCAATCTCCGGATTGTGGGTGATCATGACAGTGGTTTGGCGGAACTTCTGGCTGGTAAGCTTTAAAAGCCTGATGACCTCGTCGCTGGTTTTGCTGTCCAGATTGCCTGTGGGCTCATCGGCCAGGATGATGGCAGGCTTGCTTGCCAGGGCTCTGGCGATGGAAACCCGCTGCTGCTGGCCGCCGGAAAGGGTATTTGGCATTTGAAAGAGCTTTTTTTCAATTCCCAGAAGCGAGACGATCTCCTGGATGAACGGCTCATCCGGCTCTTTCCCGTCAAGCTGGATGGGCATGATAATGTTTTCGTATACATTTAGAACAGGAACCAGATTGTAGTTCTGGAAGATAAAGCCAATGCGCTGGCGGCGAAAGACAGTCAGATCTTCATCGGAGAGCTTTCCGAGTTCAAATTTATCCACGTTGACACTTCCCGAGCTGGGGCGGTCAAGACCTCCCAACATATTGAGAAGGGTGGACTTTCCGCTGCCGGAAGTTCCGACGATCGCGACAAATTCTCCTGCTTCAATGGAAATGTTGATGTCATCCAGGGCCTTTACCATATTTGAACCCTGACCGTACTGTTTGGTTAAATGGGTAGTGTGCAAAATACTCATGTCGATTCCTCTTTTCCCTTTTATTAAATAAGGATGGCTGGCGAAGCCTGGTATCCGTTGTCCGCTAAACAGCTTTGCAAAGCATGGCTGTGTGGGACTGCCTACAATGTAGCAAAAAGTAAAAATGCTGCCACAGTCGATGCGTAAATTAATATCCAGGACGTAAAAACTATAGGGAACGGCAAAAACGAAAATTTTTGTCGTTCCCTATTAAAAAGAGTCAGGGAATTGGAATCAATATTTTCAAAGTAAACATCTCATGATCTGTCCGTATACTGCATTCCCCTCCATAGCGTTCAGCAGCTTTCCGGATATTGGAGAGCCCGAAACCGTGGAGGAAGGGGTCATTTTTGGTAGTTTTCTGAAAAGCAGAAGGCGGAGGCAGGGTATTATTTTCCACAGTAATTACCAGCATATCCCGGATGCGTCCGGCCTTTACGGTGATCAGACGATTCTCCTTCGGCAGCTTTTCGCTTGCTTCAATGGCATTGTCCAGGGCATTGCCAAAGAGTGTGCTGATGTCTAACGGATCAATAAAGCCACTGTCCGCAAAGGAGATATTGCTGCTAAAATCAATCTGTTTTTTCCGGGCGGCGCTGGCTTTATCCCGGATAACCATATCCAGAAAATCATTTCCTGTGTGATAATAATTTTCGTATTCCGAGATCTGCTCCTGCAGGGCGGTAACGGAGCTTTGCACCTCCTGTCCGTTTTTCGCCTGCGCCTGCAAAACCAGCAGATGATTTTTCAAATCGTGATAGATACTGCGGACTCGCTCTTCCTCTTCCATCCGCTCCTGATAATAGGCCTGCTTCTTTTCCAGTTCTCTGGCGCGGTAGGTCGTCTGCATGGAATTGCAGATATAGGAGGCAAGATAAATGCACCCAAAGCTGGAAAAAATGGATGTCCCGCAGATGGGATAGATGATCAGGGGATTTGTTGGCATGAAATAAATAATGGTAAAGATTGCCACAAAGGGGGAAAGCATCAGGATATTGACTACCATCCACATACCTGTGGTCAGACGGGAGGTGGTCTGGCGCAGATATTTTTTTAGAAACTGCCATGCCATAATCCAGAACAGAAGCCGTAGCAGAAAGGACAGCGCATGAACAGCGGCATCAAGCAGTATCTGCTCTTTCGTCCATCCAAGGCTTGCACCCAAGGGAGCACCGGTGGTATGGAAAAAGAATCTCCTTCCGATGTCCTCCGCCAGGTAATTCACGGCAATCAGGGCCGGATAAAACACCAAAAGACAGGAGAGCTTTTCCCTCCAGCTCCCGCTGTGGAATATGATAAGATAGAGGGCAAAACCCAAAAGGGTTCCCAGCAGATTGTCAAGATCGCCGGAGTATATAATCATTGTTGAGAGCACCTCACAGGCCAGGAAGGCCGGGACGCGCAGAAAAGAGCTTTTGCGAAGCGGCAGAAAGGTGTGCAGGAGCTGGAAAAAAACAAGGGAATAACTTATCGTTAATACAAAAGAAATAAAATCGAAAACCCGGTTCATAGCATATCTCCCCAATACTCCGTGAGCTTTTGTGTAAATTCTTTTCTTTTGGGCTGGCTGATGGGGATAATTTCCCCGCTGGTCAGATGGAGCTCTAATTTTTTCATCCCTTTGACATAGGAAAGATTGACGAGGTAGCTGGTATGACACCGCACAAAGCCAAGACCCGCCAGTTCCCGTTCCATATCCTTCATGCTTCTGTAGCATATAATGTTTTCCTGCTCCGTATGCAAAAGAAGATTGCGGTTAAAGGTTTCCACATAACGCAGGGAATTTAAGTAGATTTTGTATCTTCCGGTATCATTGGAGACGGTGATGGCGGGGCTGTCATTTCTGCGGTACCTTTTCAGCCACCGATCCATCTCCGCTTTGAGCCGGACATACTTCATGGGCTTGATGATGTAGTTGAAGGCCTGATATTGATAGCCCTTAAGTCCATACTGGGTCATGGTGGTTAAAAAGATGATGCCCACGTGCTCGTCCAGTTTTCTGATATGCTCCGCGGCCTTAAGCCCGTCCAGCAGCTTCATCTGGATATCAAGGAAAATCAGATCGATGGTGGTATCGTACCCTTCGATCAGCTCCATACCGTCGTAGTAAGGGCTTATCCTGATTTCCTCTCCGGTTTCGGCAGAGTATTGGTTTAGCATATCGGAAAGATAAGTGACGAAATTCTTTTCATCATCGCAGATTGCTATGTGGAGCATGGATTGGCCTCGCTTTCTTTTGGGTGCCATGATTCCCTTTAAATCTGTAACCGTTTCTTTACCCCGCTTATGGCGATTACTTACTGTTCCAACCTCAGGCTTATTTGAGACGCACAGCCTCTTCCATCGGGAGCCCTGTGGCGTAGTCCAACTGCCTGGGTTCGTATTCTTCATTTTCACGCTGCCTTGTATAACCATGGTTCTTCCAGCTGGCTTCTTTTGCATCCGTCCTCCAGGGACGGCGTTCCCACTGATATCCGCGGTAAGGATCCCGGGTCTGATCCATCCATTTTATGAGCTGTTCATGAAGGCGCTTTTTTATTTCATAACAGGAATCGTCGAAAATCAGGTTTTTCATTTCATAGGGATCCGTCTTCTGATCATAGAATTCGTCCACATTATCCAGCAAATGGATGACGAGCTTATACCTGCCGTCAAAGATCCCCCGCATCATCTGCAGACCTCCGAAACCGTCATGATCGATTTCGTAACGTGTAAATTCGGTTACTACAAAATCGTTGATACGCTCTTTTGGGTTATATATGGCAGGAAGCATACTTTTGCCTTCCAACAGCTTCGGAACTGGAATTCCCATGTAATCCAGCATAAGGGGAGTCAGATTGATATGGCTGATGGGCTGGCCATCCACTACCCCCTTTGGTACACCCGGACCGGTAATGAGCATCGGAACTCTGGCGATTTCATTGTACATAGCAGGCCCTTTGGAATTCAGGCAATGGCTCTGCATCCCGTCCCCGTGATCGGAGGTATAGATAATCAGCGCGTCAGGCGCCGCTTCGTGTATGCAGTTCAAGACTCTGCCGATTTCACCGTCCACATAGGAGTTGCAGCCCAAATAATAGGGTCTTTTCAGGGTAAGGGCATCTCTGTCCATCTTCAGAGAATCTCCCGCCCATATTTTCTGGTATTCCGGTTTTCCCTCCAGCGTATCCCACACGTTAGGCGATTTGGGGAATTCATAGTCCCGGAATGCGGATGCATAAGGCTCCGGACACAGACTGGGGCCGTGAGGTTCGTCAAAAGAAACTGTCAGGAAAAAGTCTTCATCCTGATACTTCTGCAGGAAATGGATTGCCCTGTCGGCGCAACGGTGTCCGAATGTAAATTCCGGCTTTATTCCCTGCCTGTTGGTATCCGGCTGTCTGGACAAAACCTTCTCTTGTTCTGTGAGTTCTTCCAGATAGCATTTCATATCATACCAGTAGTCAGGATCCCATCCTTCGGGACATTTTCCCAGGCCGAAATAATCTCCTCCGTCCAAATGGTACTTGCCGATGTATGCCGCATGTATGCCATTGTCGGTAAGGCGCTGTCCTACCGTCTTCACGTTAGCCCCAAGCGGCATGCTGTTGGCTATGCTTCCGTTAGAATGGGGATAGGTTCCGGTAAAAATGGAAGAGCGGGCAGGCCCGCATACCGGCTGACAGGAATAAGCATTGTCATAACGGATGCCCTCAGCCGCCATGGCGTCCAGACAGGGTGTGTTCATGGCTTTGTTGCCATAGCAGCCCAGCATATCCTGCCTTGTGCTGTCTGTCATAAGTAAAATGATCTGTCTCTTTTTCATGTTTATAGCTCCTTCCTCTCGTATGTATAGTGTATCAAAGCCAATCTGTGGAAATCAATATCATTTTGGGATTTACTGCTGCCTTAAATTGAAAACAGGAACCGGAACTATAAGCATAAGAAAACCACCGTACAGGATTTTTGTTCTCCATACGGCGGTATCTCATTTGCCGAAAATGTCAAGATGACGCTTGATTGCCAGCTTATAGTCTTTTTTGAACTTTGTCGTCCAGACAATTTCCCGGTTCATCGTTTCAACTCCCGGAGTGCTTCTTCCACATCGGAGTAGTGCTTCACGCTGGGATCACGCGCGATACGTTCCGCTTCCAGCATGGCGGCAATCGTTTCCTTGTTGGGCTGTTCCAGCTTGACCTCAAAAGGAAAACCGCCGACCCGGAGGGACTGCCGCAGGAAAACATTGATTGCGGTAGTCAGGTTCATTCTTTTATCTTCTATAGTGGTCAAATTTTATCAATTATTTATAATTAGTTTATAGAATTGTTAGCACTCGCGCTTGACGAGTGCTAACAATTGTGCTATAACATTATTAGAACAAATGAGACAGACATGTATCACGAGTTCCAGATTAAGATCACTTATAACAACAATATAGAAGGATTAAAGGAGGAAAAGATTATGTTGATGCCCAGTATTTTTGGAGAGAATTTGTTTGATGACTTTTTTGATGATTTTGCCCGTCCGGCAAGGAATACCGTCAGGTACAGCACTCCGGCTAACAATGTCATGAGAACCGACATTAAAGAGAGCGAGGCGGGATTCGAACTGGATATTGACCTTCCGGGATACAAGAAGGAGGATGTGAAAGCCGAATTAAAGGATGGATATCTCACCATCAGCGCTGAGACCAGAACAGATAATGACGAGAAGGAAGAAAATGGCAAATATATCCGCCGCGAGAGATTTTACGGTACCTGCAGCAGAAGCTTTTACGTAGGAAAGGAAGTTACCCAGGAGGAGATCAAGGCGAAATTTGAGGATGGTATTTTGAAGGTAGCCGTTCCTAAAAAGCAGGCAAGGCCGGCCGTAGAAGAATCCAGGTATATTCAAATTGAAGGATAATTGCAAGATAATGAACGGGATGCCAGGGGTTAAGCTCTGGCATCCCTCTTTATTTATGACAGAAACAATTAATTTCATGGAAGGAGCCTAAAGAATCCATCCCCCTGCAACGATAAGAATAGTGAACAAAAAAATTTTTCAAAAAAATTTTGTCATTCACTATATATTGAATGTAAGAAAGCATGCTGATGCGGGTGCAGGGAAGGGGGATATGATGGCTGATAACAGTTTTTTGGTAAATGGCATGACTAAAGCCTACGGCTGCCTTTTGCAGAGCCAGTTGGCGAAAAGCCAGGTGAAGGGAGCGATGGGCTTTCGGGATGTGGTCACGGCGATGGGCGGTAAAGGAGAGGCAGGCGCCTATTCCACCGCAGATATGTCGCTGGATGAGTATAAGCAGTATATTTATCAGAGGATTTCAAGGATTCCCATGAATCCCGCCCAGACAATGCGTTCCATTGCAATCCATATTTCAGATGCGGGATTTGAGGCTATGCAGAAGGATCCCCAGTATGAAAAATGGGTGCTTGACACGTTAAAATATGATTTTGCTTATTATGATCCCTGGTCGGAGGTCTGCGGCGAGAGCTTTACGATTCATCGCTTTGGCGCCACGAAGGAGGAATACCGGGCAGACAGCTGGTATCTGGGCTACCAGAAAGGCCGGGGCCGGGCGATCTATGAGAAGGAAGCGGAAGAGAGCTTTTGGGAGAAACGGGCCAAGAGATTCAAAAAATATATGAAGTTTTTGCAGGAGGCCGAGGTGGAAGAGAAAATCATGCGCCGGGTCTATCAGGAGGCATGTGTCAGACGCGGGGATTTTGAGAATATGGGAGATTATGAAAGTATGGCACAGATGCTGCCCATGGCAAAGCTTCTCCTCAGAGCAGATAGAAAGGTAAACTGAGTATGACCAATGAACACATATTAAGGATTGCCATGGAGCAGTCCGCGACTGACTTAAGCTGTAGGCCGTCAGACTTTCTTGCGGAAAAAAATGTGATTGTCCATTCCGGGAAGGCCCCGGACTGCCGGAAATATTTAGAACTGCCGTTTTTCTGCAATTTGGTATCTTATGGCGGAAATCTTGTGGCATCCATCGATCCGCAGATAGAAGAAATCGTGAAATCATATATTAGCAAATATCCTGTGGAGCATTGCTTTGAGACGCCGAACTTTCATGTTTTAAATGACGCTCTCTCGCCCTATGGGATGCGGATTTGTTTTATGGCGGAGTATTTCCTGCCGGATCTGGAATACCTGACGGAGCAAAGAGTCAGTAAGCTGCAAAAGAAGGCTGAGAGCAGCGGCCTGACTTTTCGTCTTCTTACTCAGGAGGACTTCGAAGGTCTCTACACAAAGGAATGGAGCAATGCTCTCTGCGAAAAGCGAAAAGAGCTTGATGTGCTGGGAACAGGTGTTTATGATGGGGAAAAGCTGGCCGGCCTTGCGGGCTGTTCTGCTGACTGCGAAAAAATGTGGCAGATTGGCGTGGACGTTCTTCCGGAGTATCGAAGGAAGGGGATTGCCAGTGCCATGACAGGAGTGCTTGCGCTGGAGATTTTAAAGCGAGATAAGGTGCCCTTTTATTGTGCCGCCTGGTCTAACATCAAGTCTGTGCGCAATGCAATAAAGGCAGGTTTTCGGCCGGCGTGGGTGGAAATGACGGCAAAGAGTACAAAGCTTGTGGAGGAGATGAACCGGTAATATAACAGACCGATGGAGAGATTGCTGACACGGTTTCTTAATGACAAAAATCCGTCGTTTGATTACAGAAGAAATATCCCTTTTGAAAAAACAGCCGATATATATAGTGAACGACAAAATAATTTGTCGTTCACTATAACCCCTCCGGGGGATGCGCACGATTTTTGCAAGGTAGAATCTGCGTTTACACGCAGTAAAAATCGGCGCAGGGAACGACAATTTTTTGGCGTTCACTGTAAGTGTTTGAAGAAAGGACTAAAATACGAAAATGCTTCAGATTGCAGTTTGCGATGATGAAAAGAGCATGGGTGACTATCTGGAACAATTGATAGAGCGAAGGCTTGCGGGTGAGAAGGACTACAGGGTTAAGGTTTTTTCGTCGGGTGCAGAGTTGCTTAAATATGGAAGTGATTTTGATATCTTTTTTCTGGATATTGACTTGAAGGATATGAGCGGGATAGAGATGGCGAGGAGCCTCAGACAGGAGTCGGAAGCGGTGATTGTGTTCGTGACAGCCCTGAAGGAATATGTTTTTGAGGCCTTTGATGTGCAGGCATTTCAATATCTGCTCAAGCCCATTGATGAAGAGAAGTTTTTCCGGGTACTGGACGGCGCCATAGCGGAGTGTCTCCCGGACAAAAAGGCGGAGCCGCTGGTGATAAGGGTAAAAGGGATTTACAGGAATATTCCCAGAGAGAGTATTCTCTATGCGGAGAATGAGGCCAGGAAAGTGGTGCTTCATTTGAAGGAGGAAGAAATCTCCTATTATGCCAAGATGAGTGAACTGGAGGGAATGTTGGGAAATCAGTTTTTCCGTTGCCATCGCGGGTATCTGGTGAATTTCAGTGCGGTCAGGGGCTATGATACGGGAAGCATCCAGCTCAAGAATGGGGAAACTATTCTGATGGCCAAACAGAAATACAGCGCATTTGTAGCCGCATATATGGAATTTTTGCGCAGAAAGTAAAGACTTTTATTGATACAGGGTGGCCGGCGAAGCCTGACATCCGTTGATTGCAATAAGCTGACTCGCGAAGCGTGACAGCGTTTGTTAGGCAGGAGGCGTCTTTGAGAGAAGTATTTACTGCCGGTCTGGATCTGGCAGCCGCTGTGATAAGAAGATACAGTATGATCTACCTGCTTTGCGGAGTACTTCCTCTGAAAGAGAGATGGGTAAAAAGGGAAAGGTGGGTTCCGGCAGGCTTTGTGGCGGTGTCCATGGCCTTTTATCTGATCAGCAATTACCTGCCTGCCGTTAAAATATTTTTTTACGGCAACGCGGAGGGAATGCAGGAAAGCCGGGCAAGTATTCTGCCCATGGCAATCAGCCTGTCCATCATGGCGGTTTACTGTTGTTTCTTTTATGCAGGGAAAAAGAGCAGGATCTGCTATATGGCCTGTACCGCGTACACCTTAAATGAGCTGGTGATGTTTACGATTCAGCCGCTGTTTTCCATCCTGCTGAGCGGAATATCCGCGGTGATAGAATACCTTGTGATAGAAGGAAATGCTTTTGTAATCCGCAATTTTGACCTGATATTTGGCATTTATCAGACGATATGGCAGCTTTCCTTTTACATAGCGCTTCTGATCATGCTTTATCATACTATAGTGTTTCTAAAGAAAAATCTGGCCTGCGCAGGCAGGGAACTGACCAGGGTACAGGAATTGTTTCTTGCAGTGCCATGCGGGATTGGACTCTGCTTTTGTGTGATGCTCCGCAGCATCATGTATGCCTACAACGGCAGAGAAATCCGTTTTTTGATGGATGAATATCCGGAGACCAGGCTCCTGGTGCCAATCGTTTCAGGGCTGTGTCTGCTTTCCATTATTTTAAGCGCCCTGATCCTGAAAAAACTGGTGGAGAGCAGTGAAAAGGAATTGCTTTTGGAGGTTTACAGGAATCGTATCAGCGATATGGAAGAGCACATGAAGGATGTGGAGCGGCTTTATGACGGAATCCGGGGGATGCGCCATGATATGAAAAACTGTGTGGCGGATCTGGAAATTCTCCTTCAAAACAAAAAAAGGATTTCTGCCGCAGGTGAGTGTGCAGATCATGAAAATCCCGGGGAATATGAGGTGGAGGTGCGCCGTTATCTTGACGGTATGTGTCTTGCCATAGATGAGCTGGATATGAAATGCAGTACGGGAAATCCGGTTACGGATGTGGTGCTCAGCCGGAAGATACGCAGGGCTGAGCAGGAGAAAATTCCCTTAGAATGTAATTTTATTTTCCCGGAGGGGCTTGGGATCAGTGCTTTTGACCTGAGCATTCTTTTGAATAACGGGCTGGACAACGCCATGGAAGCTTCACAGAAGGAAAAGGCCCCTTATATCCGACTGGAATCCTATGTGAAGGGTAACATGTTTTTTATAGAGATCAGAAATGCCTTTTCGGGCCGCCTTAAGGAGGGCGGGGCAGAAGGTGTTTTGCAAACAAGTAAATCTGATCCGTCAATTCATGGATTGGGGATTAAAAATATGAGGAATTGTGCCGAAAAATATTATGGAACGCTGAGGTATACGGTTGGCGGGGGAGAATTTTTGCTGACAGTCATGCTTCAGGGGAAGGAGAACCAAAATGAGTGCAAAAATTAATTCGCTGATTCTCAGCAACAGACTTTTAAGTCAGGCAAGATCCCGGACGCGGTCGCAGAGCTCATCTCTGGGCAGCATTATGAACGGAAGCTCGGACAGCGGAAAAAGTGCAATGCTTGACGCGATTAAAAATAAGAATACAAAAAGCACAAGCAAGGCTGACATCAAGTCAAAGGAAAACTATACTGCCATGAAGAAGGCGGCGGAAAGCCTGCAGGAGCGCACTAAAAAGCTGCTGGCATGGCAGGAGAAGGAATGGAGCAGCATGACGGAGGAGGAGCTTGCTCAGTATAAGGAAGAAGCTGCTTCCCAGGCGGCAGGTCTTGTCAGCGAATACAATACCATGATTAAGAGCATGACGGAGGAAAGCGGTCAGGTCAACAAGATTTACTTAAGCCAGCTCATGAGCTGCTTCAAGGGCGCTAAGAGTAACTTGGAAGATCTGGGATTTACACAGAAAGAGGACGGCACGCTCTCGCTGGACAAAGAGAAATTTATGGCAGCAGAGCCGGATAAGATCCAGAAGGCTTTGTGCACGTCAGGCTCCTTTGTGGATGATATCAATAAGAAGACAGCCAACATTATCGCCAACGCGGAGACGAATCTGGCGGTTCTGAATAAGAGCCTGTATGCAGGGAGCTACACCTACAACCAGTATGGGAGCGATATTTTTGACATGCTGACCTCCGGCAGTAAATATAATGATAAAAGCTGACAGTTATAAGAATGTGTTTTTTGTAAACAGCCCGGGAAAATCTCGGGCTGTTTTTTTACAATAAGCCGGCTCGCGAAGCGTGACGACGTTTGCTGCGCAGGAGCGCGTAAGGAAGTTTGCTGCCAAGGCAGCACGCGCCCCGCGCGGCGAGTAGGAGAAAACTTCCCTACTCGATTGGACGGTAACTTAAACCTTTGGAAGTGCATCTTAGCCCTTGTCCCATTGCGCAGAAAAAGAAATCTGTTACAATACATTTAACAGTATACGTAAAGGAGCGGTTAAATGAAACTGACGATGAGCAGGATTTCCCAGGGAGAGGATGAGGTGATTATCAGATACCGCCAGATGAACGGGCAGATAGAGGCGATCGTGGGAATGGTACAGGGATATGGACAAAAGATCAGTGCTTTTTCGGAAGGGCAGACTCTTCTTTTAACGCCGGAGGATATTTTGTACCTGGAAAGTGTGGATGGAGCTACCTATGCCTACCTGGCAGACCAGGTTCTGCGTGTTCGGATCAGTCTCTGGGAAGCGGCGGCGGGATTTGAGGGACGAGGTTTTTTCCGCTGTTCCAAGTCTATGGTGATTAATATGTATAAGATCAACCATCTGAAAAGCGAGCCGGGCAGCAGGATCTGTGCCACCATGGAGAACGGGGAGCAGGTGATGATATCCCGAAGGTATGCCAGGGGACTTCGGCAAAGGCTGAAAGGAGGGGCAGAGGAAGATGAGGAATAGCGGATGGGAGAGCTTCAAAAGAATCCTGAGCCGGGAGGTTGTGATTGAGTACAAGGCATGCCTGTATTTTGCCTGTATTGTGTTTTTCTATTTTGCATATCTGCTCTGCCAGGGAGTTTACCTGGCAAGTATGGCATTTTTGTTTGAGATGATACTTACCGCTTACGGGGCGGGATATGCGCAGATATATCTGTTTCACAATTCTGATGAGGCGGAAAGGCTGGAGGGAAGAGATATTCTGGGGATTATCTTTTGTACGTCTTTGTATGGAGGCGCTTCCTATGTACTGGCATGGTTTGACAGAAGTTTTGCGGCGACACTGCTGTTTCTGGTTTATATGCTGTTTGTACACTATTTTGTTTATCTGGCAAATAAGATCAAACGGGCGGTAGATACGGAAAATCTGAATAAAATGTTGACAGAATTCAAGAAGGAAAATCCTTCGGGAAATTGAAAGGAATGAACGAAGAGGGAAAGGAGACCACGGGAGAGATGGCGGGTAATAAAGCAGAAAACGCAATTGAGATCAAAGGCCTTACCAAGTCTTACGGAAAACACAGAGGGGTGAAAAACATTTCTCTGGAAGTAAAGGCGGGGGATATGTTTGGATTTTTGGGCCCGAACGGCGCGGGAAAATCCACCACCATACGGAGTATGCTGGGGCTGATTCATTATCAGGCAGGGGAAATGAGGATTCTTGGCATGGAAGCCGGAAAACGGCAGAAAGAAATTTTAAGCCAGGTAGGATATATGCCTTCGGAGGCAATGTTTTATCCATCCATGAAGGTAAAGGATGTGATTCGCTTTGCTGCACGGGCAAGAAAAAAGGACTGCATGAAGGAAGCAGAGAGACTTTGCGGACTTTTACAGGTGGACGGGGAGAGGAAGATAGAGGAGCTTTCTCTGGGAAACCGCAAAAAGGTCAGCATCGTCTGCGCCCTGCAGCACAGGCCCCGTCTTCTGATTCTGGATGAGCCAACTTCCGGGCTGGATCCTCTGATGCAGGAGGTGTTTTTTGAACTGCTCCTGGAATACAACCGTCAGGGAACCACCTGTTTTTTGTCCTCCCATGTGCTCTCGGAGGTGAAAAACTACTGCAAAAATGCGGTCATAATAAAGGATGGCTCCGTTTTGCGGGCAGATACGGTGGAAAATCTCTCCAAATCGGATCTGCGCCTGGTAAAGCTGAAGGAGGATGGCGAGGTAAAGGAATTTTCCTACACCGGAAATATGAAGGACTTGCTTGTAAAACTGGCGGAAAGAAATGTGGAGGATCTGTTGATCGAGGAGCCTTCGCTGGAGGAGCTTTTCGTACATTATTATGAGACGGAAACAGAAGGAAAGGAAGGTGGACATAAAAATGGTTTTACTAAAGCATGAGCTTAGAGAAAATTTAAAGTCATTACTCTTGTGGTCGGTCTGTGTGGGATTTACCTGCTTCGGCTGTATCTGGCTGTTCGGAAGTCTGGAGGAATCCATGACGCAGATGGCGGAGGCCTACGGCCAGATGGGTGCATTTTCGGCAGCGCTTGGACTTGACAGGATCAGTATCAGCACCATAGAAGGATTTTATGCCACGGAGGTTGCGCTGGTTTACGCAATCGGCGGAGCCATGTTTGGGGCAATGACAGGGGCATGTATGCTGGCAAAGGAGGAGGAAGGACATACGTCGGAATTTTTGAACACCCTTCCCCTCGGAAGAGGCTATGTTGTGCTGTGGAAATTTTTTTCCATGGTTTTACTGATTCTGCTCTTTAACTTGCTTTGCAGTATATGGGAGCTTGCCGGATTCGCGCTGGCGGGAGAAGCCCTGCAGAAAAAAGAGATGGTGCAAAATCTGATGTTGTTTCACGGAGCCCAGCTATTGATGCATTTGGAGATCGGAAGTGTCTGCTTTCTTTTGTCTGCTTTTAGCAGAAAAAAGCAGGTGGGCGCGGCGTTGGGGTTTGCAATTCTTTTGTATGTGCTCGATCTGATGTGCCGGATGATACCGGATCTGGAAAATATGAAATATGTGACGCCTTATTATTTTTCCAACGGAACGGATATTTTTACCAGTGGGAAGGTCGAGGCCGGTCTGGCCGTGATAGGAATAGTGGTGATGGCAGCAGCAGTTCTGGCGGCGTTTGGGATTTATGGGAGGAAGGATTTGGCTGCATGAAATAATTTTGATTACAGTAAGCTTGCTCGCAAAGCGAGACAAAAATTTATGATGTTTCTTATGTGTTTGCATCCGCGCATGAAAATTGCGCGGATTTTTGCATATTTCCCTCGAAAAAGAACATACTGGTTTTAGGTTTAGCGGAGAAAGGGATGATTTTATATGCATGAAAAAATAGAAAACGGCGGATATTACGAGATCAGGCTGGAGAGCATTGGCGGATTGGGGGCCAATCTGTGTGGAAAAATGCTGGGAGAGCTGGGCGTCAAATATCTGGATTTGAACAGTGTGAGCTTTTCCAGCTACGGTTCGGAAAAGACAGGAACGCCGGTGAAGGGCTTTGTCAGGTATTGTCAAAAGGAAAAGGAAATCAGGGTGCATTCCCCCATCCTTTCCCCGGATTTGCTGGTGGTGTTCCATCAGGCACTTTTGAGGGATGAGAGCGTGTGGGCCGGCTGTAATGAAAATACGGAGGTAATCGTAGGTCTGGAAGGAGGATGTGGGGAGCCCGAAAAGCCGTTTCCTGTAAAGGTAAAGGCTCTTTACGGGGTAAGCGCACAGAAAATTGCCATGGAAACCCATTCCCGTATCAATGTGGTGATGCTGGGAGCCATGGCAAAAGTCATGGGATTTGCTGCGCTTGAGGATGTGAACAAAATCTGTGCGGATACATTGGGAAAGAAATACCCGGATGCGCTGGAAGGAAATCTGAAGGGAATCCGGCGGGGGTATGAAGAGGTGAGGAAGCTTTCGCAGGATGCTCCAGCAGAAGATGGAAGCAGGTCTCAAAGCCATAATGCGGCGCCGGAAAGAGAAAAGCCCAGAGAATGGGGTTATGCCACAGCGCCTCTGGGAGGTATCAATCCCCATTTTGGGAATACGGTAATCTCCGACCTTTCCCCCTCAAGACAGGGTTATATTCCCATTTTTATCAAGGAAAGATGCATCAACTGCGGCATGTGCGATTCCACCTGCCCGGATATGGTGTTTCAGTTTGCAAAAGGCGAATACAAGGGCAGGGAGATGATGGTGAACCGGGGACTGGATTACTATCACTGTAAAGGGTGCCTGCGGTGTGTGGAGATCTGCCCGGTAAACGCCCTGGTAAGAGGGCTGGAGGCAGAGCATCCTGAAAAAGACTTTTTCCTTCCCAACCAGGATCTTCTGCGCACCCCGGAATATTATGAGAAAACGGGAGCGGACGGTTATATCACATCGGAATCCTATCTGACAGAAAAGCGAATGGAAGGAGGGGAAGTGTAATGGAAAATCAGGTAGCAGAATATGCAAGCGGAAATGAGATGGCAGCATTTGCCATCAAACAGATTGGCTACGATTTGATGGGGTATTATCCCATCACGCCATCCACTCAGATTGCAGAGGGACTGGATACCATGCGGGCGAACGGGGAGACGGATCTGATTATGATTGCCGCCGAGGGAGAACACAGTGCGGCCGGTATCTGCTATGGGGCGGCTGTGGGCGGAGGGAGAGTGATCAACGCTACCAGCGCAAACGGTCTTCTGTATGCCATTGAACAGTTCCCGGTACAGTCCGGCACCAGATATCCCATGGTCATGAATGTGGTGTGCCGTACCATATCAGGGCCTTTGTCCATCAAAGGGGATCACAGCGATATCATGTTCATGCTGAATGCAGGATGGCCCATTCTTTTTGCCCACGGTGTTCAGGACGTGTATGACTTTAATATCATAGCGCTGAAGCTGGCGGAGGCGGTTCGGCTGCCGGTGATCGTGGCCTATGACGGCTTTTTTTCCAGTCATCAGAAAAGAAGATGCATGCGGTTCGAAAAGGAAGAAACGGTGCGGAATTTTATTGGTGAGAAGAAGGAAAAATATCCCTTCCTGGATCTGGAGCATCCCATCACCGTAGGGTCTTATATGAACGAACCGGATCTGATCAATAACAGATACCAGCTGCATCTTGCCATGGCAGAGGCAGGCAGGCTCCTCCCCGATCTTTTCCGGGAATATGAGGAACTGTCAGGGCGAAGCTACCGCAGCGTGGAGAGCTATTGCTGCGAGGATGCAGAAACCATACTGGTTCTTTTGGGCTCCTCCTACGAGACGGCACTGGATGCCATAGACCAGTTGCGGGCGGAGGGGAAAAAGGTGGGGGCTCTCACCATTTCTGTACTTCGTCCCTTCCCGGGGAAAGAAATTTTGGATTGCTGCAAAAATGCAGTCAATCTGCTGGTAGCAGACAGACAGGACAGCTATGGGGCCGGCGGAGGTAATCTTTCTCTGGAGGTGCGCTCCGCCATGCAGAAATCTGGCAGCAGTGTGCGGATCAAAAGCCTTGTCTACGGGCTTGGCGGTAAGGACTTCTTTGTGGAAGACGCTGTTAAAATGGTGGAATGGGCCGAAAATCCCGATACGCCGGATTTTGAATATTATGGTGTGACGGCGGGAAGAAGCGTGGCAGAATACCAGAATGAAACGACCTTCTTTGCCCCCCTTACTTCGGAGCGGACAAAGAAGGGCGTCATTCAGGTACAAAAGGGCGAAGATGGAAAGGTTCAGGTGAGCGGAAACAGCTTAAACGCCACCACAGCCATTCCCAAGCGGCTTGCCCCCGGACATGGCGCCTGTCCCGGCTGTGGGATTCCAGTGAACTTAAATCTCCTTCTGCGGGCGATTGAAGATCCGGTTGTGTTGCTCTTCCAGACCGGCTGCGGCATGATTGTGACAACACCCTATCCGCGTACCAGCTTTAAGGTGCCTTACCTTCACAATCTTTTTCAGAATGGAGCGGCCACTTTGAGCGGCCTTGCGGAAATCTGCTATCGGAAGCAGAAAAAGGGAGAAATCCCTGCCGGGGACATCATCTTTATTATGGTAAGCGGGGATGGCGGTATGGATATCGGCATGGGCTCGGCGCTGGGAACTGCCCTGCGCAATCACAGGCTGCTTTTGTTTGAATATGATAACGGCGGCTATATGAATACGGGCTACCAGCTTTCCTACTCCACTCCCAAGGGAGCCAGAAGTTCCACCTCCCATGTGGGCAAAAATCAGTATGGAAAAACCTTTTTCCACAAGGATATGCCCCAGATGATGGCTGCCACCGGCATACCCTATGTGGCCACCATGGCGGAATCCAATCCCACAGACTTTATGGCGAAGGCGGCGAAGGCGGCTTACTACGCCAAAAACGAGGGCATGGCCTACGTAAAAGCGCTTTCGGCCTGTCCCTTAAACTGGAATGATAAGCCAGCCACAGAGCGCAGGGTGGTTGAAACCGCCGTAGATTGCTGTTACTTCCCTCTTTATGAGGTAGAGAGGGGCAAGACAGCATTGAATTACGATCCGGAGAAAATGGGCAGAAAGGTTCCGGTGCTTGACTGGCTTTCCATGATGGGACGGACAAAGCACCTGCAGAAGGAATGCTATGCCCAGGTGGTAGAGAGCCTTCAGGAGGAAGTTGACAGAAGATTTGAGAGACTGAAGGCAAGGGCGCAGAGCCCGGTGTTGTAAGTAACTTGTATTTGATCTGCAAGTTTGCGTCCGCGCCGCATCCGCAAATTTGTGATACCAAAAGCGGCGCAGAAAAGAGGCAGAATATGGAACCGGTATTTTTGAAAAACAGTGAGGAAATTTTATTTTTAGTAGCAGGGAAAAAGGGTAATTTGAAAAACTGCTTAAAGGAAGGCTACAGCTTTCTCGACAGCAGCACCGCGGAGGGAGCCGGAGAAAAGCACCTTCCGGTGGTGGAAAAGGATGGGAGTAGAATTACCGTCAAGGTGGGAAGTGTGTTTCACCCCATGACGGAGGAACACAGCATTGGATGGATTTTTCTGGAAACCAGACGGGGAGGGCAGTTTATCAAGCTTGACCCGACGAGTGAACCGGTAGGGGAGTTTGTGCTGTCAAAGGGAGATGAGGCAGTGGCCGCTTATGCTTACTGTAACCTGCATGGGTTCTGGAAGACGGAGATCGTATAAAATTTATGTAAAAAGGCACTGCCAGCTAAGCAGTGCCTTTTTATAGTGAACGCTTATATAAACAGCAGGAAGAGATTGCGCAAACTCTGACAGGCGGTTAAAATGGAGTTATATTATATGAAAAATGGAGGATAATTCAGATGACACAAAATAAAGATGGAATGAATTATGCGCCGAAGGGAAAGCCAGCGCCGGTGGTATCGCCGGGGGAGTTTTGTATCGCCGCAATTGCCTTAGACCATGGGCATATTTACGGGATGTGCAACGGCCTGACAGAGGCTGGGGCAACGCTCAAATGGGTGTATGATCCGGACCCGGAAAAGGTGAAGCATTTTTTGGAGGCTTTTCCGGAGACAAAGGCGGCATCAAGTGAGGAGGAGATTTTAGGTGACCCGGAGGTAAAGTTAGTCTGTGGGGCAGCAGTCACCAGCGAGAGATGTGCGCTGGGACTTCGGGTTATGGCTGCCGGAAAGGATTATTTTACGGACAAGGCGCCGCTTACCACATTGGAACAGCTTGCCGCGGCGAAGGAGATGGTGAAGAAGACCGGAAAGAAGTACATGGTCTACTATAGCGAAAGGCTTCATGTAGAGTCGGCGGTCTTTGCCGGACAGCTCATTGAAGGCGGTGCAATTGGAACGCCTATCCACATTGACGGATTCGGCCCTCACAGGGTGGGTGCGCCTGAGAGCAGGCCGGACTGGTTTTATCAGAAAGAAAAGTACGGCGGTATTCTCTGCGATATTGGCAGTCATCAGATCGAGCAGTTTTTGTTTTACTGCGGAGTAAAGGATGCAAAGGTACAGTACAGCCAGGTAGGAAACTACGGGCACCCGGATTATCCGGAGCTTGAGGATTTCGGAGATGCGGTTCTGGTGGGAGATAACGGGGCCACCCAGCATTTCCGTGTGGACTGGTTTACCCCTGACGGTCTTTCCACCTGGGGAGATGGCAGAACCTTTATTTTGGGAACCGAAGGTTATATTGAACTGAGAAAATATGTGAATGTGGGAACAAATGACGGAACCTGTGATCACGTTTTTCTGGTGAACAAGGATGGGGAGCAGCATTTCCATGTGGCCGGCAAGGTAGGATTTCCTTATTTCGGGCAGCTGATCCTGGACTGCATCAACCGGACGGAAAATGCCATGACTCAGGAACATGCTTTTAAGGCAGCAGAGCTTTGTGTCAGGGCAGAACTGCAGGCGGTGAAGGTGAAGTAGGGCGGACGGCAGGATAAGAGGGGAAAAGAAGAGAAGCTTATGACAGCTATGGAGCCCTCCGCTCTTTGAAAGGAGTATGGTAACAATGATTAATGTAGCAATTGTGGGGGCGGGAAATATTGCCCATGCCCATATGGAAGGGCTTTTGACCTTTCCCGAAAGATGCAGGGTGGTTGCGCTCTGTGATATTTATCCCGAAAAGGCGGAAGCAATGAAGGCTAAATACGGGCTGGACTGCGCCGTTTTTGACAATCACAATACGATGCTGGCGTCTGATATTAAAATTGACCTGGTTCATGTATGCACGCCGCCTTATGTCCATGCATCCATAGCCATTGACAGCATGGATAAGGGATGCAATGTTCTGGTGGAAAAGCCCATGGCCACCTGCCTGGCGGAATGCGATGAGATGCTGGAGGCGGAAAAAAGAAATGGAGTGACCCTTGGGTGTATTGCCCAAAACCGTTTCCGCAATTCCATTTATAAACTGAAAAAGGTAGTGGACAGCTCCCTGGCCGGAAAAATATGCTTTGCCCGGGTAGAATCTGCATGGTGGAGAGGACATTGCTACTATGACCTGTGGTGGCGGGGAACCTGGGAAAAAGAGGGCGGCGGCCCTACCTTAAATCATGCGGTTCATCATATCGATATGCTGAACTGGCTGGAGGGAAGGTTGCCGGATTCGGTGATGGCCATGCTCACCAATGTGATGCATGATAATGCGGAGGTGGAGGATTTATCGGTTGCCTGCCTGCGCTATGAGGATGGCAGTATGGCGCAGGTTACCAGCTCCGTGGTACATCACGGGGAGGAACAGGGAATCGTCCTTCAATGTGCGGATGCACGGATTTCCGCCCCGTGGGAAGTAAAGGCCGAGATCAGCCAGGGAAACGGCTTCCCCAAAGACGGGGGAAATGAGGAGCTGATCAAAAAGCTTGAGGATTTCTATCAGGCTATTCCGGATCTTACCTATGAAGGGCATACAGGAGAGATCGATGATGTTTTGAAAGCTCTTGAAACAGGGGGCAGACCGCTGATTACCGGAATCGACGGCAGAAGGACAGTGGAGGTGATCACCGCCATTTATACGGCAGGCTTTGGCCAAAAGACAGTCAGGCTCCCTATAGGCAAGGAAGATGAGAGCTATCGTTTTGACGGTATCCTGAAAAACGCCATTCATTTTTATGAGAAAAGCGCTTCGGTGGAAAATTTCCAGGAGGAGAAGATCACATTGGGGAATTATCAGTGATGCAGCCGGATTTTGAGAGATTAGTCGTATTTTTCTGCAGAAGGTTGCATGGGTAAAACTGCATAGTGGAGACTCGGCTCAGGGTGTAAGGTCGTGGAATCAGCGAGACTTTGCACCCTAATGTTATATAGAGTTATTTCTCATACCCGTGTTCTTTCGCCCAGGCAAGAAGTTTATTTAGCTTGGAGCAGGTGGTTTCCAGGGCTTCTTTTTGCTCTGCAATGATAGTATCTTTTATATCCAGCATAGCGTCTTTCTCGTTCAGCATAGCGTCTTTCTCGTTCAGTATGGCATCCTTTTCATCCAGCATGTCCTGCCATCCCCGTTGAGTACGGTAATAATCCTCCCGTGCTTCGCATTGCATACGGATCTTTTCATCCTGAGTGAGCTGATAGATGGTGTTGGTGGCTTCGCCAATATATTCATTTTTTTGTGCAAGCATAGTGATTTCCTCCCAGGTGGTTGCTTTGAAGAGTGATGCCCAATAATCAAGCTGGTAACTTTTATCTTCCTCAGTTGCCAGTTTTATCTGAGTTAAGTCTAACACAGAAAGACGGAGTTTGTCACTATATAAAGTATGATTTTTTACATTTAAAAATTTATAGGTTGCATAAAATTCGGGGGATTCGGGGAAAAGAGTAAAGTTGAGAAGCCCGATTTGAATGACGGGACGGATATTTTGATATTTTTCGCCTGCCATCAATTGATCAAAGTTCCTGCACAGGTAGCTTAAGGAGCGGTCGACCCAGTTATGCTCATTGATGACCTGCATTTCCAGAGAAAGGATTGTACTGTCATTTAAAGAAACTTTGATATCCAGAATGAAGGTTTTGTGGTTGATGGCATCCCCCAATTCAATGGGATTGGTGATTACGGCAGAGGAAATATCAGAAGGAGACAGATGAAGAAGTGAGGATATAAGTCCTTTCAATACTTTGTTGTTTTTTTGAAGCAGGGCACGGAAAAGATAGTCATTGGTCATGGGAACAGACAGATTTCCTGTAGCCGAAAGCCAAAGAGGGCAGGCGGTGCAGGCATCGGCAGTAATCGCAGATATGGGCAGGGCCATGTTGCCGGATTTAGCATTTGATAAAACTGCATCAGATGGTTGGAAATGATTCATAGATTTGTCCTTTCTTTTAGATAAGTAAGATTTGGTCAGATGATAAAGAATATTTCAGACAGAATATCTGTAACAGAGTTATATCATGCCGGGAAATGTATTGCAAATAAAAGTTATAAAGCGGAATGTAGAAATTTTCAGGCTGCATAAGAAAAAAATGGGGCAGTGGTTGGAATATATTGTGGAGAAACAGAATTATTTCTTTTGACAATACAAGATATGGCGTTGTGCATTTTTCCTTCTTGACCCGGTATGCCAAAGGGCATTATAGTATATTCCTGTTTTTAACAGTTGAGCAGACAACAAACCGCTGCAAATGCCGTATTTATGCGGGTTGCAGCGGTTTAAGCTAT